>Ga0307986_10001588_pt1 | contig 16512 bp, 26 predicted proteins | sample EllFjometageno82_FD_203170 | JGI IMG/M metagenome (GOLD analysis project Ga0307986, IMG submission 203170) | Marine microbial communities from Ellis Fjord, Antarctic Ocean - #82 | ecosystem: Environmental > Aquatic > Marine > Unclassified | place: Southern Ocean | collected 2014-10-09
CCCTCAAAGTCATGCGAGCGGCAGAAAACCACATCGCCGAAAAAGTATAGTTCTACAAATTCATCATCCTCTGCGTATTCTATATCAAAAAGATCATTTCTTTCTAGCAGCTTACGCCATTTCTTAATGAGCCTTACCCACTCAAGGTCAGTGTGGAAGTCAAAGCAGCCGTTGGCAATATCATAGGTTACAACTGAAGCAGCTTCATCCATAGTGTCAAAGGATACTTCGTCGCCATGAATAGCCTCAAATATGTCAAATTCGTCGAGGTCTACTACATCTTCCCCATCTTCTTCTAGCATCTCACGCCACTGCTTGATAAGTATATCCCACTGGTTTTCAGTGTGGAAGTCAAAGCAGCCGTCGGCAATATCATAGGTTACAATCATGTTTAGTTCCTTAATTGGTCTTTTGTTTAATTTATGAAAGTATTATACAGCCATATACCAAGGTTGTCAACAACTTTCGGAGAAAGAAGGTGACCTAACACAATTTAATTCCCGGGGGCCCTTTGCGACCTAAAGTCAAGTCTTTTTTGCTTAAATCTACGAAAATTTACGAAAATCATCGCTCCACTGCTCAAGTTTGCTCGACCCCGCTAAGGTTATCCCAGACTAACTAAATAGCTGCGGGGTTGGGGAAATTTCATAAAGTTCTTGACAAGTTGCCACGGCTGTGGTAGGATCGGCGCCTGCGGAGCAAACTTAAAATAAATCGTTGATCTACTACTGGCGCAGGGACTGGGGGAATTTGATTTAATTGGTGCTTGGTTGAAAAAAGACTTGACATTGATTTACAACTGTGCTAAGGTCGGCGCGAGGCACCAACCCGAAAATAGTCGTTGACCTACTACTGGCGCCCCCGCGCCAATTTGCGGAGGTTTGCCCAAAAAGAGACTACCCCCATTTCACCAACCCCGCGAGAATGTAAATGGAGCCCACCTGAATATAATCGTTGACCTACTACTGGCGCCCCCGCGCCAAATTTATGTAAAAAATAACTTTAACTTCATTATTACATATTTTTTCTCGGAAATAAAAAAAGCCAGAAAAATTCTGGCTTGTTTCACGTGGAACACTGCGCCCCTTAGTTGGTTGGTTAGAGCGCGCCCCTTAGTTGGTTGGTTAGTAGATTTCTATGATAATAAACAGTTGGATAACGATCATGATAAGGGGGCAGACGGTTCTAACGATTTCCATCTGCATCTTGAGGCGGAAAAATTCCGCCTCCTTCTCAGGGATCAAATTCATTTTCCTAACGCTAACAGTTGTTTTCTGGTAGCGCCCCCTTGTAGAATTGTGTGCAAAATAGGAGCCTCATAAAATTGTGCATCTTCTAGCGCGGTATGGGGTTCGTCTTCTAGTGAAGTGCCAAAAATATATTTTGCCATTGTGTCGGCTGTCATTGATGGCCGCCTTAGCTTGGCCGTTAGAAAATCATTTTCAAAACAAAAGTTGTGATAGTCTGCTGTCGTGCCAATAACTTTTTTAGCGGCTTTCATAAGGCAAAAAGATTGTGCGAATATGCCTAACGATATCTTTGTGTTGCGACATTTGCCCAAATCAAAAGCCAAATTGTAAGCCGTTAGCACAGGCGAGTATTGAGCATTGACGCGGATTAGCCATTGATTAATTAGAGCAGGAGAAGCAAGCGAACGGTCGCCAGAGTCTAGCATTTTGTGGTAGGCTTTGGCTCGACGGTGGGCGCTTTGCTCTGACCATAAAGAAGAGTCAGGAGCGGCAGGGTCTGCAAACAACGGCAGCTTTCCGAAGTGGTTTAGGACCATCGCACCAAACCGCTCTATAACCTCGCCCTGTTTTGTGACCACGACAGCGCCAAAATCTGCGACTGTTTGCGCTTGCGTTGTTTCTGTGTCAACAATAAGATAATAATGTTTCATAGGTTAAGCCCTTTTGAGTGTTTCATTGAGTGAGATAGAATTATGCGTTAAAATGCCATGCGATGCAAGTCTTTCGAGCACGTTTATATTATCGTCATATATTGATGCACCTTTGCAGAATCTAGCATAAGAGAAGCCGATACTATCCGCATATCCTCGCAATAACATTTCTTTGAGGTCAGCATCAGCCATGTTGCAATTGTTGGGCCTGCTTAGGATATCGCCAACATATAAGCCATGCTTTTTTAAGAATTGATAGTCATGCTCTCCCATAATTCGAGCGGTACAAATAAGCACATGCCAACCCCTCGAAATAAAGTCCCGCATTCCTGCCGCTAACGGCAACAGTGAGTCGCCCATTATTTTTTCTTGAGTACAATTTTCTCGCCATGCGTTTAAGTCGAGAGAGCCATCCGCTTTTGTTAGCTGCCTATGGCTTGAGTCTATAACAGTCGAGTCTAAGTCGAAGATAATCATTCTTTAAGCACCTATTAAGTTATAAGAAAATCCGAGGATTGAAATCACATTCAACCCGATTAGGTTATACAGTTTGGCCTCTATTGCTTGGACTGTCAAGAATGACAGTCCAAGGATTGCCAAAGGAATCGACAGGCTAAAAGAAAACGCTAGCATTAGAAGCGCCCCAACATATCCGCCATACTCTCCAGCAGTCATTAAGATCTGCCCCTTAGTAAAGCCGTCGCCAGTTGGTTAAGAGCTGCGCCGGTTGCTTTTTCTAAGCCCGCGCATGATTCTAGCTCTAACATCTCACAAATGCCCGCGACAGTATCGGCTTTAGATGGCTGCGCCTTCTTTTTAGCTGGAGCTGGCTTCGACACATATTCTACACCTTCTCGTTTACACTTGGCTATGATAGACCGCACCCCTCTATCAAGTTGTTTGGCTAACAATTGCGCCTTGTCGTAATCAATTGGAGCCGCATCTTTTAATATTGCGACCATTTCAGGGGTATAATTTACAGTAGTAGGCATAAGTTTTTCTCTCTTTAGTTTAATTGAAGTAAGTATTCTAGCAAGGAACGGGGCGAGTGTCAAGCCCTTAATCCTAATTTTTGGCGGGTCTTTAGCGTTACCCTTTCGATTGCATAGGCTGAACAAGCCGCGTCAAAGGCCCTAGGTTTCCAAGCTCTAAAAATTTCACCATCTTTAGCTGTGTAGGTAGCCTCAAACATTGGTATGTTATCGCGAACGTAAACTCTTCTGATGATCATATTTTTCTCTTTTGTTTATTTAGTTGATGCAAGCATTATGAAGGTTTTTGTCCGTATTGTCCACCTGTTTATTAGATTAAAAAAGCATAAGGAAACGTCTTGCTTATAACCTTTTTTATCGCACCATAGTAAGGTCGTCACCCTAACCATCCCATGAAGGGGCGCACCATAGTAAGGTCGTCACCCTAACCATCCCATGAAGGGGCGCACCATTGCAAGGTCGTCAAGAGATTCTTTAGAACAAAAAAGCATAAGAGAGGGGGCGGTTAGACGACCTGGTTATAAGCAGCTCGCGCAGGCTCCCCCACATGTACTACTTTAAAAAATTTCAAAAAAGCAAATAGGCGTAATAAAGCGCAAACAACCGCAAACAATTGGGAAAGAACCGCAAAAGAACCGCAAAAATCAAAAAAAGACTTCCAAAAACCACACGCCCCAAGCACCAACCTTCCAAAATTTTTTTAAAGGGGAAGTTAAAAATAATTCTTGACAAAAGTATCTTTTCGGAGTATACTAGCGCCATTAAAAGAAAAAGGAGCTTACTATGAAGAATTTATCGTTCTTACTGCTCTTACTAGCTTCCTCGGTAGTACTAGCCGAAATTGAACCCATTATAACAGAGAGTACTGTTGATACGGACAGCCGTAGCACAACTACCTTGAGGTCACCTCCTCCTTCTGCTATAACACCTACTATGAATATATCTAATTCAGATCTATGTACAGTCGGTATAGCTGGAGCAGTACAAACTCAAATACTCGGTATCTCAGCAGGAAGTACTGTTAGAGATATGAACTGTGAAAAGCTGAAAAACGCAAAAACTTTATTTGACATGGGTATGAAGGTAGCGGCCGTATCAGTAATGTGCCAAGATCAAAGAGTCTTTGACGCTATGATGATGGCAGGAACGCCTTGCCCTTTCGATGGTATGATCGGAGCGGACGCAAAAGCAGCTTGGATAACCAACGGTGATAAGAAACCTGTTGAGATTGACCTGGCAAAAAAGGATATGACTAATGATAAAAAGACTGCACTTGGTCTCGGCGGTGTTGCTAGCTTACTCCTCCTACTCTTACTCTGAAATAACGTTTTCTCAAAGCTCGAATGCTGCAGCGAATGGTTATAACTGGGTAATGACTGAGATACTTCCTTCGTTTGCAGGTTTAGTAGTCAATGGTGTAAACTACCAGTATACTACTGTAAAAGAAGTATCTTCAGATATGGTAGTAACGGTAGCAAACGAAAACACTAACGGATCTGGTTTAATATTTTCGAGTGTAGATGACTGGTCTGGTATTCCTGGCAACAGCATTACAAAAGTAGTAGCTGTGCCAGCCTTACTAGGATCTTCTTTTGGGCCTGGGTCTATCTCTTGGACAGGAGTAGGAGATGTAACAGATGCGTCAGTTGTTTATAGGTATAACTACGATGTATGTTTTGATCCTCAAGTCGATCCAACATGTCCAGGTTATGAAGCTCCTATACCTGATCTACCTGTAATAGTGATAAACGATCCTTTACAAGATGAGTTCATCAGAAAAGAACTAGAAAGGAAAGCTTCGTTAGAAGACGAAGAGGAGAAGGAACTCAAAAAAGAGGAAGAAAAGGAAAAAGAACGACTTGAGGTACTATTAGGAGGTGTGAACACTACTCTACTAGCAACTCAAGCTCTTGCTCAAGCGCAGTTACTACTAGCGATGAATACACGGATTGAAGTGTATTATACAAGCATTCCTGGTGGACGGTATGATGAAAGTGTTAGCTACGCTGATGAACAGCTAGCAGACAATGTTAATGCGAGGCGTTCAAACTTCGCTCAACAGTTATTACACGAGAAAATGGTTAAGTCTCAATATGCTAACCTCATCTCACAGCCTTGAACTAAAGGACTAAATAATGATTAATAAAACCCTACTTGCATTCGGAGCCACTTTACTAGCTCTACCAGCACATGCTGAAAATGTACCCATTAATGGCCTTGTACAGTCTAAATGTACAATTGTTACAGAAACAACAGGCGTCTATGGTAACCCTACAAATGATAAGCTTAGCACTCTCGCATCAGAAGGTGGTGTTTTACCCATCATGAGATATGACGTTGTAAGCGGAGAAAACTATAAAGCTAGAATATCAACTCCTACGGCCTTTTCTTCCAGCCCTACATTGAGTGACGTAGTAAACTGGACAGGCTCAACTAGTGTGAGTGAGGTATCCGTAGCCGGAATGTCAGCGTATGACACTAACAAGGTTGTATTTAATAATGTTACAGAGTTTAATCTAACATTAGCGGGTTCAACTTGGTTCGCATCACAGTCTACAGCTAGCTATGGCTTTAATAAGTCTTTACCTGCAGGCAACTATAACGCTACGGTACTAGCAGAGTGTATCGCGCTTTAACCCTCGCGGTACTGATTGCTTTAAGTGGCTCTGTTTGGGGCCACCAATTTACACCTACATACCCTGCCTGGAAGAGATCTTTTATTCCAGGCATACTAGTAGTTACTATGACTTTGTTCAACAGCAGAGAAGAGATCAGCTACTATCAGATAAATGTCTACGACAAAGCCTGGAAGAAGCTACCTTTTGCTAGCTCAGACCGTTTGTCGAGAATAGAATATTTAGAAACTAAAAAAATAGAAGTATACTTGAAGGTTGAAGATGTAGACAAAGCCTTGTACATATGCTCTCGTTCTAAGCTTACAATGGGGAGTAAACAAGCTAGTCACGTATCTTCAAAAATTTGTTCAAAACTAGTTGGAGTACAGTGAAATATTTAGTAGTCTTATTGTGGCTGATAAGTCTCCCTGCTTGGGGAGACTCTAGTTCCTTGAATTTAGCTATCCCTAACTCTTCACAAACTTATCTAACGGATAAGTTCAGGGCAGGTACGTTAGATTGTAGTATGGCTATAGGCTCTGGTACTAATGTAGAGTTTGGCGTTGTAGGTATAATAAACCAAGGTGGAAACCAACCCTTTACGCAATCAATAAACCCTGCGGGGTCTCAGCCGCTTGAAGATACAAAAGATGTAGGTGTTTACGCAAAGATAACAATACCTATAGGTGCTCCAAAAGAAAGGTTAAACTGTAATACTCTATACCAACTAGAGCTTACTAAGAAACGTTTAGAAGTCCAGAAATTAACGCAAGAAGTAGAGAACTTAAAGCGTTTGGCGTTTGAGGAAGACTAACTATGGCAGAATTTGAAATTGGGGGAATGACATTTAAGGGTGGTAAGATGTTTGTAGCACTTACTGCACTCTCTACTTTAGGAGGCTCTGCCTGGGCAGGTTTTGAGTTTTATAAAGACTACACAGATATGGCAGAAGTCGTAGCTAATATAGACGTAAATAAAATAGAAGAACGCAACAAACTAATAGAAAGCAAACTAGATGCTGCAATAGAGTACACTCGCGATATCAAAGGAGGCCTCAGAGAGGACATCCTTTCTATAGAAAAACAGGCAGATCGTGTAGAGGACGACGTACGAGAGTCTGAAGACCGTATTCGTACAACTATTCAAAACGCAGAAGAAAGGTTTGAAAATAAGCGTGATGCACTTCAAAACGATTACGATACTAAGGCGAACAGATTACGAGACTCTAACGATACTCGAATATCAGAACTACAAACTAAAATTACTAGGGATATGACTGATCTTGAGAAACGTATTTCAGAAAAACTACAGCGTGCTCTTGATAACCCCCTTGCAGACTAGACCTGACAAAAATAACTCTTGACAACCGATATATAATTGAGTATACTCCCTACTATGGCAAAAGAATTAACTACAATATCTCCTGAAGGCTGGGAAGTTGCAAACTCTTATTTACAATTTGGAAATATAAAAGGGGTTTGCGATCACTTGAACGTTGGAGAACGAGAAGTAATAGACCTCTTAAATAAACGAGAGGTTAAAAAGTATATAGACACTGTATACTTAGACATGGGTTATAGGAACAAGAACAATATTGGTTCCTTGCTAGATGAAATGATAGCGTCTAAACTAGAAGAGGCCCAGGAATCTGGCGTATACTCTAGTAAAGACTTAGCTGACCTGTTACAGATGGCACATAAAATGCGTATTGACGAGATAAAGGCTCAGGCCGATCTTGCCAAAGCAGAGGGCGGAAACATAAAAAACCAAACGAATGTGCAGATTAACGAAGCTGTTCCTTTCGGTCAAGGTAATTATGGTAAGCTAATGGAAAAACTATTAAATGGCAACGGAATCTGAGGTACCTTGGAGTTCAGAAACTACAAAACGGTTTCTAGAAACTTCTTCTAAAGTAGATAATATAGAGCTAGAGTTTAGCATGCATGAAGTTATGTGTGAAGAGCGCTGGAAGACTACTTTTGTACGTCTCGACGGTATTGAGGATACTCTTAAAAGAATGGACAGCCGTATGCTGTCTATGGGAGGCACCATCATAATATTCCTAGCAGGCGTAATAGCTACGCTGATTAATATAGGAGCACCAGCAGGATGAAAGGATACAAGAAAAAGCCAAAAAGAAAACTACCAAAACGTGGGCAACGAGCCGCAGGAGCTAAGCGTAGAAGGGCTAAGAAATGATTGAAATTTACGAAAAAAGAGGAAAGTGGTGTGGTAGAACTGCAAACGGCAAAATGCTTAAGTTTAATACAGAGCAGGAAGCCAAAGAGTTCTTCGGACTCACAGAAGTACTAGGCGAAGTGCCTGCTGCTTTAGAAGAGGAGCCTATTGATGCCGAAGAAGACCACGAAGAAATCTAGCAAGTTAAAACGAGCCGGAGTATCTGGATATAATAAGCCTAAGCGTACTCCAGGCCACAAGAAGAAGTCTCACATAGTAGTAGCTAAAGTTGGCACTAAAACTAAAACAATTAGATTTGGACAGCAGGGAGCTAGTACAGCAGGAAAGCCAAAAGCCGGAGAGTCTGAAGCAATGAAGGCAAAGCGTAGATCTTTTAAAGCTCGTCACGCCAAAAACATTGCTAAGGGCAAAATGTCTGCGGCTTATTGGGCGGATAAAGTTAAATGGTAGATGATACTACACATCCAGCAGATACTAATGGCGATGGCAAAGTCTCTTCAGAAGAGCATGCCATGTACCTAGAGGCAAAAAGAAAAGAGCTAGAAGATGCAGACGCAATGCGTGATGCACAAAGAAATATGGCTTGGTTTGCTTTGGCAGGTATGCTACTTTACCCCCTCGCGGTAGTAGTTTCAGAATTAATAGGACTAGAGAACGCATCAAAAACTTTAGGTGACATGGCACCTACGTACTTCGTCGCTGTAGCCGCTATTGTAGCTGCTTTTTATGGCAAAGAAGCTTTCGGGAAAAAATAATAATATGGAAATGGTATTTGAAATAGCAGTAACTTTTTGGCAGTGGACTGTCTTTGGCACCTTAGTTGTTATAGGGTTTTCAGTAAACCTACTAGATAAGAAAGAAAAAACTCCAAGAGTGGACTTTCAGTATACGGACATGCCAAAGATGCAGCCAGTACCTATAGCAACTGCTAGCAAAGGTTTCTGGGGTGGCATACTAATGTGGCTTTTAACTACTCGTAAGTGGCAGATATGTGAAGACTTTAACTTTACTTTAGAAGGCGAAGAATACGTTATTCCAGCTGGTTTTGAGTTTGACGGCGCATCAGTGCCTAAGTTTTTAGCAACCTTCCTTTCTCCCGTTGGAGTACTACTAATGGGTGGTTTAGTTCATGACTATGGATACAAGTATGCTACTCTTAAAAAGAAAGATGGTACAACTATTGGTCCCCAGGATCAGAAGTATATGGACACAATCTTTAGAGATATCTGTATTGAAGTAAACGGTTTCAAAGTATTAAACTACCTTGCATTCTGGACTCTACGGCTAGCAGGCTTTGTAGCTTGGAACGGCCACAAGAAAAGAGGAACTCATAATGAAGTATCTTAAAAAATTAATGAAAGAAAGAACCTCACTAGATGGTGCTATGTTGATAGGGATTTGCTTAAGTATTATACTATTAGGAGGCTTAGTTAACTGGGCTGCCTATGCAGGTTTAATCTACGGCGCATGGACACTATTTAATACTGAATAATAAGAGAAAACTATGGCAATTGAAGTAAGTAGAAGAGATGTACTATCTGATCAAATTTACGATTTACAGTCTGATACAAGGTTCCTAAAACTCCCAGTACCTCCATATTTGGATTTACTGGGAATCGAGGCTCTGCCCTCACAGATGGCAATTATTAATGCCATCAACAATCCTAAGTATAGGTTTGTTTGCGCTGCTGTATCACGAAGGCAGGGTAAGACTTATATTGCCAACATTATTGGACAGCTAGTATCTTTAGTACCTGGCTCTAATATCTTGATTATGTCCCCCAACTACGCCTTGTCTCAGATTTCTTTTGACCTTCAAAGAAATCTAATTAAACACTTTGATTTAGAAGTGACTAAGGACAACGCTAAAGATAAGGTCATTGAAATCTCTAATGGGTCTACTATCCGGATGGGTTCTATAAATCAGGTTGACTCTTGTGTAGGTAGGTCTTACGATCTTATTATATTTGATGAAGCAGCTTTAGCAGATGGTAAAGATGCTTTCAACGTAGCACTTCGTCCTACTCTAGACAAGCCAAACTCAAAAGCATTGTTTATCTCCACGCCACGGGGTCGCAATAACTGGTTCTCTGAGTTCTTTTATAGAGGTTACTCAGATCAATTCAGTGAATGGTGCTCAATTAGGGCAACATATAAAGATAACCCGCGCATGTCAGAGTCTGATATAACAGAGGCGCGTAAGTCTATGTCAGAGGCAGAGTTTAAACAAGAGTATGAAGCTGACTTTAACACTTATGAAGGGCAGATATGGGCGTTTAACTTTGAAACTGATGTACAAGATCTGTCTCAGTTCGACACTAGTAAAATGGACGTCTTTGCGGGGTTAGACGTAGGTTTTAAAGACCCTACGGCACTCTGTGTAATCGCTTATGATTGGGATGTAGATAAGTTTTATTTAGTAGAGGAATACTTAGACAATGAAAGAACTACGGAACAACATGCAGTAGAGATACAAAAGCTGATAGACCGATGGAACATCGACTTTATATACATTGACTCAGCTGCCCAGCAAACTAGATTTGACTTTGCTCAAAATTATGATATCTCTACTATCAATGCAAAGAAGTCCGTATTAGACGGCATTGGACATGTTGCAGGTATTATAGACAATAATAAATTAATAGTAGATCAGCAGTGTAAAGAGTCTTTAACTTGCCTAGACTCTTATCAGTGGGATCCAAACCCTAATCTTGTAAGAGAAAAGCCTAAGCATAACATGGCTTCGCATATGGCAGATGCAATTCGGTACGCGTTGTATTCATTTATAACTGCAACCGTATCCTTCTAGCGATACCTAATGAAAAATAGTTATTGACAACGTAACCTAAAGTAGATATAATTCTTGCAATGAAAAATCAAGAAGCGGAACCAAAATGCCTAAGTTAAAACGTGACGTAGTAAAGTATGTAAGAGACAAGGCAAAGTCTAAGTATGATAAAGGTTCGGCTTGTGAGATTTGTGACGAGACAGAGCAGTTAGATTTTCACCACTTCTACAGCTTAACTCCGTTGCTAAATCAATGGCTTACTAAAAATAAACACAATCCAGAGTATATACAGGCTTTGAGAGAAGACTTTATAGAAGAGCACAAGGCTGAGCTGTACGAACATACTGTTACGATATGTCATACTCATCATCTGCTTTTACACTCAATTTATGGTAAAGATCCTGCGCTAGGTACTGCAAAGAAACAAATGCGCTGGGTCGAGATTCAAAGAGAAAAACATGGCTTGGTATAGTAACCTATTTGGTATAACAGAGGAAAAGAGAAATCCTGCTCAAATGCTTGATGCTAATAAGCAGGAAGCTTCCCGAGAGCATACGCTTAGTTTTACCCGCGCTTACGAAGAACTAGAAATAGTTAATCGAGGTGTGAACATGATCGTAGACGACTGTGCGGAGATTCCTACTACAGTTAAGCCTAGATCAAACACAAAAGGTGTAGTTACTGGCATTAAGCGAAGCAAAGTAGAGACACTTCTAAACAGAGAGCCAAACCCTTATCAAGACATTAATACTTTCCGTAGAAACCTAATTACAGACTACCTCATTGACGGAAACATTTTCATTTACTACGACGGCGCTCACATGTACCACCTTCCAGCAGACAAGGTTATAGTGCATGCAGACTCAGAGACTTATGTTTCTCACTACACACTAAATGACGTTACCTTTAGTACCGAAGAGATTATACATGTCAAAGAGAACTCCTTTCATTCTATCTATCGTGGTGTGCCTAGGCTAAGTCCTGCAGCACGAACTATGAACCTTATTTCTTCTATGCGCAAGTTTCAGGATAACTTCTTTAAAAACGGAGCAGTTCCTGGCTTAGTACTTAAGTCACCAAATACTCTTTCCGATAAGATCAAAGAACGTATGATCCTAGCATGGCAACAACGATATAGCCCAGATGCTGGCGGAAGAAGACCTCTTATCTTAGATGGAGGTATTGAAGTAGATGCTATTTCAAACGTAAGTTTTAAAGATCTGGACTTTCAAAGTGCAATTCTAGAGAACGAAAAGATTATTTTAAAGGCGCTTGGAATACCTCCAATTCTTTTGGATTCTGGTAATAACGCTAACATTCGTCCAAATTTACGACTTTACTATTTGGAGACTATACTTCCTATAGTTCGAAAAATTAATTTTGCAATGACTCGATTCTATGGTTTCGAGTGTGTTGAGAACATTACAGACATACCGGCTTTACAGCCGGAGCTTAGAGACACTTCCGCCTATTATACTTCACTAGTAAATGGGGGCATTATATCTCCTGCAGAAGCTAGAGAAAGAATGGGCTTCCCAGAAATAGAAGGTACTAGTGATATTAGAGTTCCAGCAAATATAGCAGGTTCCGCAGTTGACCCCAGTGAGGGCGGCAGACCTACAGAGGAAGATTCAAATGACGAATAAAGTAAAAAGTAATAAAGCTCTCAAGAGTTTAACAACCTTTTTCACTCAAGAAGGTAAAGTTCTATCAGAAAACGAGTATAACTTACTAGGCTCAAAACAGCCCATTCTAGGTTCTACTCTCAATAATATTTTCGGAGGTTATAGAGGCGCTATTAGCGCACTGAAGTCAAGCCCACGGTTTGGCCTTATTGTTAAAAGTCTAGATACTCCCGAAGTAAAATCTACAGCAAAAGTTGTAGAAACTAAAGCACCTGTTGAGCCTATACCTGCTAAAAAGCCTGTAGCCGCTAAACCTGCTAAAGTTGAAGTGGAGAAGAAAAATGGATAAGATTTTTAGTCTTACATCCACGTTCAAGTCTGAGCAGGCCGATGATGGCTCTGTAATGATTCGTGGTATGGCAAGTACTGCAGACTTTGATCGCGCAGGCGATACAATATCGGCAGAGGCTTGGCAAAAGGGCGGTTTGAAGAACTTTGAGAAGAACCCAATTATTTTGTTTAATCACGACTATTCTAGACCTATTGGTCGTGCTACTGGGATGAAAGCTGGTCCCAATGGCTTAGAGCTAGAATGTAAAATCAGTAAGTCTGCCCCTGGCAACGTTGCTGAACTTGTTAAAGACGGTGTTCTTGGAGCCTTTTCCGTAGGTTTTCGAGTCAAGGATGCTGATTACATAAAGGAAACCGACGGATTAATGATTAAGGACGCTGAGTTATTTGAGGTATCGGTTGTTTCCGTTCCCTGCAATCAGTCAGCTACTTTTTCGCTCGCGAAATCTTTTGACTCAGAAGATGAGTACGAAGAATTCAAAAAAACTTTCACTAATCGTGTAGATCTAGCGGGTCAGTCTCTGGCTAAGGACGAAGCTAATGCTTCTAATGTAGCTAGTGATAACACACCGAAAAGCGCGGAACTAGATTCCGTAGATCAGGAGATCAAAATGGACAATCAAAACATCGACTTGGAAGCTTTTGCAAAGAAGGTAGCTGAAGATACAGCCGCTAAAATCGCAATGAAGCAAGCCGAGCAAAAAGCAGCTGACAAATTAAAAGCTGACCAAGAAGCTGCAGTTATCGCAGCACAAGACGTAACAATTAAGACTGGTATTCAGTCTGGCGTTGAAAAATTGCTACAAGACATGGAAGAGAAAATGTCTGCTAAAGATGCAGATATTGCTGAAATTCTTAAGCAGCATGAATCAGATCTTTCAGAGAAATCTGAAGAGTTGAAAGCTATGCAAAACAGCAAGAAGTCTTTCTCAGACCGTGGCACTAATGATCTTACTAAGTTTGGTAAAGATTTTCTTATGGCTGACGTTCTTGGTAAGATCACCAAGAAAGGCATGGAAGGAACTCAGTTCGGTCAAGCCCTATTTCAGAAAGTAGGCGTTCAGTTTGATACTAATGCAGGATCAATTGATACTATCGTTGCTACTACTTTTGAAGAAGAAGTACGACTACAGCAGAAAGTTGCTGGTTTGTTCCGTGAAATGCAGGTCAATTCTGGTGCAACTGTTCTTCCTTTGATGGATGATACTAACGTTGCTACATTCTCTGCTGGTGGTATCGGTAACGGTATCTTAGAAAACCGCACTCAAGTAGCTGCAAACGAGTTTGAACTTCGTGAAGTTACTGCTCTTGCTAAGCGTTTGATCTCTGGTACTTACATCGGTAACGATGCTGATGAGCAAGTAGTAGTTACAATCCTTCCAATGATCCTATCCGCTCTAGCCCGTGCTCACGCTCGTGCAATTGACGGTGCATTTACTATCGGTAACGCTAGTATTGTTGGTCTTTGTGGCGGCGCTGGTACTGACGGTTCAGGCTCTTTCCTAGCTGCTGATTCTACTAGTGTAACTGACGTTGCTGTTAACGGTTCCGTACCTCTTACAGCTGCTATGTTGATGTCTGCTCGTGGTGAGATGGGCAAGTATGGTATTAATCCTGCTGACGTTGCATACATCGTTAGTGTTGGTGAGTACTACAACTTGATCAATGACGCTGGTTTCTCTGATGTTAGTGAAGTTGGTTCTGATCTTGCTGCTAAAGTACAAGGTTCTATGGGATCAGTCTACGGCTCTCCTGTTGTAATCTGTGATCAGTTCTCTATTGCTGCTAACAAGACGGCTGCTATTGCAGTTAACGTACATAACTATGTTGTACCGCGTCTTACTGGTGTTTCTATCGAAACTGATTATGAAACAGCTAATCAGCGCACTGCTATTGTTGCATCACAGTCTCTCGGCTTTACTGAATTGTTTGCCGGCGCTGCTGGTGACGCTCCTTCAGTTCGTATCGAATACGCTGCATCTTAACTGTAGAAGAGTAATAAAACTTGGGGGTTCGCCCCCTCAAGTTTTTACTAATAGGCTTACAATTTATGGCAAATTTAATAACTTTAGACGAATATAAGACTTCCGAGAAGATCGAAAGTACTAAGGAAGACGCTCGTCTTAATCTTTTAATCGCGTCCGTGAGTCAATTAGTAAAAACTTACTGTAACAACACTATACTAGACCACTACTCCTCTAATAAAACAGAGCTGTTTAGCATAGACTATTCTTTAACTTCTGTACAACTATCCGAAAGCCCTGTTAACGCCATTGTATCTGTAAAAGAGCGTAGTAGTATAGGAGTCGCTTACACTACTTTAGCTGCTAATACAGACTATTACTTAGATAGTGTAACAGATAGCATATTTAGATCTAACGGCGCTACTGGGTATAAAAGCTTTCCAAGAGGCCCAGGTGCTGTAGAAGTAGTATACACTGCAGGATGGAGCACTTGTCCTGAAGACTTAAAACTTGCTGTGATAGACCTAATAAGGTACTACTTTAAAGATGAGCATAAAGCTCGTCAAACTATGTCAGGCTCTAGCTTACAGAATAACTCCTCCTCTAGTCAACGCGATAATGTAGGGTTTCCAGATCATATAAAACGAGTTCTAGACCTGTATAAGAGCTACTAGTGAGTGTCGCTCAACAACGAAAATTTTTAGAAAAGCTTCATAAGGAGCTCAGTGTGACTAGTCAGACCTATAGAGATAAAACTCTAAATAAGAGAATGCACACTTTTACGGTTACAAGAAGAGCCATACGTAGAGGTATGAAAGATAGGATTGAAAAAATCTTTCCTGATATGCCGAAAACTGTTCTAATGAAAGTACTTAAAGATTCAGATGTACATATTAGAAAGCTCATCAGAGAGACAGGAAGATCACTAGTAGCTTTATCCCAAAAACATGAAGGAATTAGTGTAATTAAATTTACCCCTGCTAGACTTGAGGCGGCATTTGAAGCCTCAGGTGCAAGCAGATTTAATCAAATTAAAGCTTCGTATGATAAGCATTGGTCTGCAACCGCTTCACGACTCTCAGATGTTTTAAAAAATACTTTAAATGATGATTCTATTGATATAGAAGCAAAGTCTTTATGGAATCTAGAACATAAGTATTTAAAAGGTGTTATAGAAACTCAGGTTAAAGATGCAATAGATAACGCACACTTGGAAGAGGAAGCTATTACAATGATAAATGCACAAGCGTGGTTTAATGGTATGGGTATTGAGTTAGATCTTATAAGAAATGGAAATACTGGAGTAATGGAAGTTTTTCTCGGGTCACAGAGAGCAAACTCAAAAGAAGGAGGTATTTCCGGAGCAAAAATGGTTAAGCTAAGAAAGGCTTTGGTAGCGGCAATACTAGTACTAGATAATAAAGGTTTAGTAGCAGATTTAGGGGGCTCTGACTCTTTTAAAGAGTCTAAAATTAAAAAAACTAGAAGGGAAACCCTTAAACCTTTTAAAAAATTAAAAAATGTAAAAGTAACCGCTAAAGATTTGAAAAAAGATGATAGTCTACTACATCTTCACAAAGACGTATTAAAAATAGTAACAGTTTCAAAAAATAGACAGAGAAAGAAGGAAGTGTCTACTAAAAGTACAAAACGAGGGATAGCTTCACAGCCTTTACAGATGATCGCACTTTTAAATAAAAATCTAACAGAGACAGTTAGAAAAAATATGCAGGAACCGGCTCTTGTTAATAGAACAGGCAGCTTTGCAGAAAGTGTAAGAGTAACAGATGTTGTAAAAACACCAAAAGGATTTCCGAGCGTAGGATATACTTACCAAAATAATCCTTATCAGATTTTTGAAGACGGTAAAGGCTCTGCTCCTTGGGCAAACGGACAGCGAGACCCTCGTCAATTAATTGATAAGTCTATCCGAGAAATTGCAGCACAGCTTGCAATCGGCAGATTCTATACTAGGAGAGTGTAATGAGCAGAGCGTATACAACACGAAGGCTTGGGATAGTAGAGGCTCTTGTTGAAGTATTAAAAGATATAGATGGTACTGGTTTTTACTTAACTAA
>Ga0307986_10001589_pt1 | contig 16498 bp, 10 predicted proteins | sample EllFjometageno82_FD_203170 | JGI IMG/M metagenome (GOLD analysis project Ga0307986, IMG submission 203170) | Marine microbial communities from Ellis Fjord, Antarctic Ocean - #82 | ecosystem: Environmental > Aquatic > Marine > Unclassified | place: Southern Ocean | collected 2014-10-09
CCTTCTCTTTCTCTCTTACTCCCGTCTGCAGTTGTTTGTAAGTCGGTCCGAGTTGGTCTATTAAATATACGCCTCTGATTAAAAGTGTCAATACTTATTTGCAAAAAAGATAAAGTATTTTACTTTTACGCTTTTTTGAAATCGAAATCGTCTCATTTTCATGAAAATTAATCTATAACAAATTGGCTAACTATCTGATGCAAGTCTTCTGTACCTTGGAGGTAACTAGCAATACTTACTCTCTCGTTATTACCGTGTACACCCCTCCAATCCTTGGGGTCAAACAAGACTGGATTAAAGCCATAGCTGTCTATTCCTAGGTCTCGAGTGAAATGACTGTCAGTAAACCCTGTACTGACTGCAGGGACAATGCGCGAGCCAGGATGAAGCTGCTGAGTAACCTTGGCAATATGTTTAAAAAATTCAGAGTCAACGGAGGATACTGCGGGGCTAAATGCCAAAATCACATCAACACTTACTCCTGCTGGTTCTACTAAATCTTTAATATCCTGAATAAATTCTTCAGAGGTTCGATCTGGAAGCATCCTGCAATCAATTTCTGCAGCTGCAACTGGGGGCACAACGTTAATTTTTTGAGAGCCTTCCAACATGGTTAATGAACAGGTATCTCTTGTCAGTGCGTGATAGTGAGGCGAGGATTCTTGCAGCTCTTTTTGAAATTTCTTACTGGTAACATATCTTTTCATATTCGCAAAAGCTTTCGCTTGCTTGCCATCCATCTTCAATGAGAGGCTTTTAAAGTAAGCGTCGACTGAAGGAATAATTCTAGGTGGAAAAGGATTTTCTCGAACGAGGTTTAGCGCATGAACTATTCTAGAAACAGAGCTAGTAGTTCTTGGCGAGGAGCCATGGCCGGGAGTATCAACCGCAGTAAAGCGTAACCAGACAGGGACCTTCTGAGTTATTTCTATAGCAAAGACTTTTTCTCCATCAATGATTTGGCCGCTGCCGCCTTCGTTGATTAAAAAACCTGCACCCTCAAATACCTCGGGATAGTTTTCAATTAACCAGCCGGCCCCATAGATACCGCCCGCTTCTTCATCGGCAGTTGCAACAAACACCACATCTCTGTTGAGACTCATGCCACTTCTATACAATTTGATAAAAGATACTAGTTGAGAGATGCCAACACCCTTCATATCGATCACCCCTCTTCCATAGAGATAACCATCCTTAATTTCAGCAACAAGAGGATCGGTATCCCAATACTCTTTAGTGGCAGGTACCACATCTGTGTGTTGTAACAGAATTAAGGCTGGCAGATCCCCGCCTTTGATTCGAGCCCAAATATTCCCTCTGCCAGGAGCGCTCTCGGCGCTAGAGTATTCAATGCTCTCTTGTTCAAAAATGTTAGCGTAGAAATCAACCGCTCTTGACTCATTGCCCGGAGGATTAACGGTGTCTACACCAACGAAGTCGGAAAGTAGCTGAACTGGATCAAGCGGCTCAGCATATGAAGTAAAGCTTAGAGCAAGCAAAACATTTAATAGAAAGTATTTCTTAATCATTATTTAACTCCCTCAACTAGAACAACATGACGATTTGATGAATTCTCTGAAAATGCTAATGCATGTTTATATTCCACTGAATGATAGCAGGCATTGGCCTCTTCCATAGAATTAAATTCTACGAGAACAGTTCTTTCGTAAGGGCCACCCTCTAGTTCAACTTGCGCGCCACCTCGTACTAAAAATTTTCCACCATGCCCAGTAATTGCTGGACCAGCTAAGCTGACATACTCTGCATATTCATCGGCATTATGCACATGGCACCGAGTGATCCAATAAGCTTTCATTGAGCCTTAAACTCAAGTCTCATCTGATGAAGAATAGGCTCAGTATAGCCGCTTGGCTGCGATCGACCTTGGATAGCAAGATTACATGCTGCCTGAAAAGCTGTTCCAGTATACAAAGGGGCCATGGGTCGATACTGAGGATCACCGGAATTTTGCTCATCAACGATCACAGCCATTCGCTGCATTGTTTCAGTGACTTGTGCTTCAGAGCACAAAGAGTGATGCAGCCAATTAGCAATATGTTGGCTAGATATTCTGCAAGTAGCCCTATCTTCCATCAGACCTATGTTGTTGATATCTGGCACTTTTGAGCAGCCAACACCATGATCTATCCATCGCACAACATAGCCAAGTATGCCTTGAGCGTTGTTATCAAGTTCACGCTGAATATCATCCGCACTTAGTCCAGAAGGATCGGGCAAGAGTGGAATGGTTAGAATGTCGTCCAAGCTGGCTTTTGTTCGGTGGATGAGCTTCTCTTGCTGATCTGACACAAGGATTTGATGGTAGTGCATCGCATGGAGGGTCGCTCCCGTTGGCGATGGGACCCAGGCGCAATTAGCCCCAGCTTCAGGGTGCATGGTTTTAATGTTATACATATTCAGCATTTCATCTGGCATGGGCCACATGCCTTTGCCTATCTGAGCATGACCTTTGAATCCAGTCTCAAGACCAGAATCTACATTCCAATCTTCGTATGCGAGTATCCAGGGTTGTTGCTTCATTTCTGCCTTACGAATCATGGGCCCTGCTTCCATGCTGGTATGAATCTCATCACCCGTTCTATCTAAAAACCCCGTATTAATAAAGATCACTCTGTCCTGAGCCGCTCGAATACATTCTTTTAGATTGACAGTTGTCCTTCTCTCCTCATCCATGATCCCGACTTTTGCGGTCAGCTGAGGAAGCCCAAGGGCTTGCTCTACAGCAGAAAATAGGTCGCATGTAAACTGAACTTCTTCCGGGCCATGCATTTTGGGTTTGACGATGTAAATGCTGCCTGCCTTAGAGTTTTGCACCGCACTGTTTCCATTCAAATCATGCATGGCAATAGAGATCGTAAACATCGCATCTAAAATACCTTCGGGAATTTCTTGACCATCTGAATCTAGGATCGCTGGATTTGTCATTAAATGTCCTACATTCCTTACCAGCATCAAACTGCGGCCTGGTAAAGCAAAAGAAGAGCCATCAGGTCCTTGATACACCCTATCTGGATTAAGATTTCTAGTCATCTCTGAGCCAGCTTTCATGAAAGTTTCCTTTAGATCACCCTTCATTAAACCAAGCCAATTTCTATAAACCTGAACCTTATCCTCGCCATCAATCGCCGCAACAGAGTCTTCGCAATCTTGAATGGTTGTAATGGCCGATTCCAATAAAACATCCTTAATTCCAGCTAGATCTGAAGCACCTATTAAGTGAGTGGGGTCCACTTGAATCTCTGCGTGTAGATTATTATTTTTTAAGAGGATGCCAGAAGGCTCCTGAGAAGTTCCTTGGAAACCTTGGAACTGCTTTGCATTGATCAAAGCTGTATTGGATCCATTCTCTAACCTAGCAATCAATGATTCATCTTCAATAATCAAAGAAGTCACCTGATTAAACGATGCATTCTTGAGTGGAAAATGTTTGTCTAAAAATAATTTAGCAAAGGCAATCACTTTATCGCCTCTAATCGGATTATATGCTCCGGCTCTTAAGGCTCCATCATCTTCTCCAATCATGTCTGTGCCATACAAAGCGTCATAGAGACTGCCCCAGCGAGCGTTGGCTGCATTTAAAGCAAATCTTGCATTCATGACAGGCACAACCAATTGAGGCCCTGCAATCATTGCTATTTCTGGGTCTACATTTTGAGTGGTGATGTGAAAATCGCCGCCCTCTTCAACTATATAATCAATGTCCTTGAGGAATGTTTTGTACCACTCTGAATTAAAAGGTTGGTCCTTGTTAGCTAAATGCCATTGATCGATTTGCCCTTGAATCGATTCTCGTTTTGCCAATAATTCTTTATTTTTAGGAGCAAAAGTATGAATGATTGTCTCTAGCTGATCCCAGAAATTCTCCGGCGTGACCTCCAGACCTGGAAGAAGTTCATCTGATACAAAGTTGGCTAGCTTGTCTGAAACGGACAAAGACCCTTTTGAAATATAATTATCTGACACTAGGCTCTCTCTTAATTGAAATAGGAATAAAGCCATAGTCTAACAAATAAAAAAGATCTCATTAAGCGATTCAAATAAATTATTTTCAATAATTTCTTTGAATGAGATACTGCAATAAATTAAACTTAAGGTATGAGAAATCAGGCTACTATTTTTTACTTACCTTTGGTTATTCTTATGCTTATGAGTTGCGGTGGCGGAGGCGGAGGTTCTAGCAATAACGCACCTTCACCGTCAGACACTATCAGCACGCCAGTGGTTCCAGCCATCTCGTCAAATTTGGTCGCGCAAACAAAGGGAACAATTGATGGATCTCTTGCCTACGGAGAGATTGATAGAACTTTTATTTTGTACGTCCCCTCAAGCTATGACAGCGCATCGAAACAACCCTTGGTATTTAACTTTCATGGCTATGGGAGTAATGCAGCAGAGCAGATGAATTACGGTGATCTGAGATCACTGGCTGATGCCAATGGATTTATTTTGGTTCACCCTGAAGCGCTTGATGATGTCTTGGGCAAAAGTTATTGGAATATAAAGGGTTGGTCGAGCAGTGTTCATGACGATGTCGAATTTATAGAAAATCTGATCAACCTTTTAATGGATAAGTACTCAATTAATGCAGAGCGAATTTACGCAACCGGAATGTCAAATGGTGGCTTTTTTAGCTTTCATCTTGCCTGTAATTTAAGTGCGAGCTTTGCGGCTGTAGCATCTGTTACAGGCTCAATGACATACGATACATTTGAGAATTGCAATCCGAGGAAGCCTACTCCGGTGATGCAAATCCATGGCTCTCTTGATACGCTGGTACCCTATCAGGGATCGGAGATAAGATCCATGAAAGCAATCACGGATGTCATGGAATATTGGAAAGTGAGCAATGGATGCGATGATTATATCTTGTCGCTCCCGGGCATTCTGCCTGGTACGACATCCTGGATTGAAACCTATGAATATAATAACTGCCTAAATAATACGCAAAATGTTCATCTATACGTTCAAGGGGCCGGGCACATATGGCCAGGTTCAAGGTATAGCAGCATCAGCTCTCCGGATTCAAGCAGGAGAATATGGAGCTTCTTTTCAAAGTACGACATCAATGGTGTCATACAATAAAAAAGACCCCGCAATTGCGAGGCCCTTATTTGTTCAAGGTTAAGTATTAAAAATTAAGAGTCCACTTAATTCCATAGGTAGCCTGAGGTCTCGCCCAAATACTTTTATTAAAGCCTAATGGTGCAGTAGCATCTCCGATGTTGGTAACATTTTCTTCGTCAGTAATGTTTTGACCATAGATATCAACGCGCCACTTAGCATCTTCTTGTGCTGGAGTGATAGAGATGAGAGCATTGTACTCTGTCCATGGATCGATCTTGTCCCAGGATAAGTTAAAGAGCGAGGTATACCTTTCAGCTTGGTGATAAGCATCAAGTCTAAAGTTCACTCTGTAACTTTCAGTTGTCATGGTGTATTGAACGCCAACATTAGCCATGTAATCTGGATGAGTTAGTTGATTGCCACTAATATCTGATAATAAGCCATCTTTTACAACATCTCCAACAGCACACCCGAAGGCAGCACACATAGCACCCGCCATATATTCATAGTAGGTTCTTGATGCAGTCAGTGAAGGTAAGTGTCCTGGGGTCACGCCTGTTTGCAAATAACTCACTGGTGTTTGAACCCCAGGAACTATATCGCCATGAAATTCAGCTGGAAGCAGAACCCCGTTTTGCAAAGGTCCCCATGCACCTGCTAACCAGGTTTGATAGATGGCTGAAGCAATATCTTTTCGAACTACAAAAACCTCTCCATCAGAACCATCTTTCATTCTATGCCAATTGCCACATCCTGTAGTTAAACAAAGATCAGGGTTAGCTGGGTTCAGAAGCATGTTCCCACTAGCAACCTCGGATTTTTCAAAACTTATGCCAGCATTAATCTGCCATTGCGGGGCGGTTAAAGGCACCCATATAAACTCAGATTCAATGCCCATCATATCAACGTCAATGCCTTCGTTGACACGTGTTTTATTTTGGATTTTAGTCACTTGATAGTCTGAAGCGTCATACATATAAGCTGAGGTATTTAACCTCATTCCTCTTTCAGGGAAATCAACTTTCATGCCAACCTCATAAGCCATTAGCTCTGTGTCTGGGAAGACCTGAGGTGTGTCTGGGTATTTTGCAGGATCTAGAGGTGGGTTGAACCCTCCCCCCTTAAATCCTTTGGAAATGGAACCATAAACAAGTGTGTTGTCATTTAAAACATAGTCAACCACGAGCCTTCCGGTGGTATTGCTATATTCAGTTTCTGGATCACCTGGAGTTCCAGATGCATACCATGAGTCCCCATAAGTTGGGAGACTAGTTCCAGGCAAAGCTGTAAATCCACCGCCTATACTTCCAAAACCTGGCGCGCTCAAGAAAGGTGAGAAGCCGTATTGTTCTTTATAATCTTCGGTGTTTCTTAGACCCACTGTGTACTTCAGCCTATCGCTGGCTTGATAATAAACCTCACCAAAAATTGCTGTGCTTCTTGTGGCAGCTTTAGTGTTTGTTTGATACAAAGGTGCGTATAGCTGAATATAGCCTTGAGGCACACCACCAGTAAGAACTGGAGGCGGAACTAGAGCCAAGGCGTCGAGTCCATTTGCAGCGATATCATAGACGACTTTAGAACTTCCTTCAGCATGAATTGCGCCGAATAGGTAATTCCACTGTCCATCAAGATTAGACTGGATTCTTAACTCAAAAACTTCGCTTTCTCCTTTTGTAACATTCCTGTCAAAGCCATCTGGGTAATTCATGGTATCTGTAATGCAACCTCCAAAGATGCCCATGGTTCCATCCTCAATATTACAGTTTGCTCCATATCCACTCATGGGAACATACCCTCCAGGAAAATATGGATTATCTTTGAATCTCAACCTATCCATCTCTTCTGAGGCATAGGAGCCTGTTCTGTCATAAAGCCTGTCTTTCTTTAGCGCTGAAAAAGTTAGATTCCAATCATCATTGAGCTCATGATTAACTATCAATTGAGTGATGTCTTGATCAACTACATATTTAGGATTGCCTCTAATATTAGTCTCCCAAAAACCTTTTGGAGCTCCTGACATATCTGTGGATGTTGTAAAATCTAGAATTCCAGTCAAGACGGCTAAATTTTCAACGAAAGTTGCCATGGGGTGAGTGAGCTCATGCACTCTTTTCCCGCCGGGAACACACCCAGTGGTAAATGATAGATCGCGTTCACAGTAAACATTATTAACGTAATGCCTATTAGAATTTTCACTGTAGTTCTCACGCATAAATAAAACATCTGTTTTATTGCCCATGTCCCAAGCTAAAGAAATCCTATAAGCATCTGAGTTTCTATCATTCACATGGCTTGTTTTAGCTTTGGAATAAATATTTTTAATATCACCATCTCTTCCAATGGAATTAGTGGCAATCCTCATAGCAAGGGTCTCACTCAAAGGGATATTTAAAGTAACCTTAGTTTTTAAGAGGTCATAGCTGCCCGTATCTACAGAAAATTTTCCAATAAATTCACCAAACTGAGGTTTGGCTGTAATTAAATTAATGACGCCACCAACTGAGTTCTTGCCATACAAAGTTCCTTGAGGACCTCTTAGAACCTCAATTCTCTCCATATCTAAAAAATCACCATCTTGCATGGTTGTTGCACCAACAGGCATATCATTTACATGAATCTCAACACCAGATTCAGCTGTTGCTGAGACGGCTAAATTGGTAATACCGCGAATATTAAAAGATCCTCCAGCAGCATCGCTTCCTTGGAAGCTCACACTAGGTGCAACCAACTGAATATCTGAACCGCCTTCAACCTGCATGTCTTCTAACATGGAAGAGGTTAACGCTGTAACAGCGATCGGGACATCTTGAAGACTTTCTTCTGTTCTTTGCGAGGTCACAATAATCTCTTCTATAAGACTGCCAGAGGCTTCTTGAGCCTGCAGTGGATGCGCAGCAAACAAAAGACTGGCAACAAGCACTGAAGCGTGCATAGTTCTGTTCATCGGAATAATATTCATGGTTTACTTCTCCCTAATAAAAGTAATAACTTATTTTTTTCTTAGATTGCTGAAGGATCAATATATGAAGCGCTCCATTAATCTTATGTATATTGCATACTAGATCAAATAAAGGCGGTGAATGCAACATAAATATTTTTTTATTTTACCAATGGGTTAAAAGTAAATATTCTATTTTTATATTTTAAAACTCTATAAAAATAATTCACATCTCTCTATGCTGTTCAGATCGCTAATTAATATTAAAAAATATGCAAAAAAACCTTACTCGCTTTTTATTAACAACTATCTTCAGCTTATTTTTATTCTCAAACTTTGCTTATGCAGTCAACGAAGCTGAATTAATACTCAGCTCTAACCATGTTTTATTGATGACAGGTGAGAGACAATCTCAGCCTCTTTCAGTGGCTATCACCGACCAGAGAATTGTGTGGATTGGGGATCACGACACAGCCAAAACCATTAAAGGTAAGCATATTAATTTTGGAGATCAGGCCATCTTGCCCGGGTTTATTGACGCGCATGGTCACGCTTCTTTTCTAGCCTTTTCAACTCAAGTTGCTAATCTAGCCTCTCCTCCTGTTGGTGACGTGAAAACCATTGCAGACCTTCAGCTCCAATTAAAAAACTTTATTAAAGAAAAGGAGATTGGTCCAGGAGAATGGGTGATTGGTCTTGGTTACGATGATTCGCTTTTAAAGGAGCAGCGTCATCCCACAAAAAAAGATTTAGATGCAGTCAGCACGTCTAATCCGATATATTTAATTCATGTTTCAAGTCACTTAGGTGCAGCCAACTCACTTGCATTGTCTTTGGCTAATATCACTCAGGATTCTATGGATCCTCCTGGAGGCAAGATTCGAAGATTTGCAGGCTCAACTGAGCCCGATGGAGTCTTTGAAGAAACTGCAGCCTATCCTCTGCAGCAGCTGGCCATGACCTCTTATAAAGACCCTCTAGGAAGCGTTAGAGCAGCCATGAAAATATATGCAAAAAATGGCATCACCACCGCTCAAGATGGGGCTGCAAGCCTTGAATCAGTAGCATTGATGCGGGCCGCTGATACTCAAGGTTATCTTAATTTAGATGTCATCACCTACCCTATTGGCCAAGGAAATACTGAGCCTCTCCTGGACTCCTTTGCTTTTGGGCAATACCAAGGGCGATTAAAGCTTGGGGGAATCAAACTCGTGCTCGATGGCTCGCCTCAAGGGAAGACAGCCTACCTGACTCAACCATACCTTAGACCTCCACATGGACAAGATGCTGATTACAAAGGCTACCCTTTGATAACGCAAACATCTGTCAATCACTTAGTCAAAACATATTCCCAAGCAGGCATACCCATCATGGCTCATGCCAATGGCGATGCGGCGGCTGATATGTTGATTCAATCGATAGAAGAAGCTGGGATAACTTCTGATCACCGAACCATCATGATTCATGCTCAAACCGTTAGAGAAGATCAATTAGACCAAATGAAGAAACTTGGGATCATCCCATCCTACTTCTCGTCGCATACCTTTTATTGGGGTGACTGGCATCGAGACTCTGTCTTTGGTATAGAACGAGCCTCACGGATAAGCCCAACACGATCCACTCTTGAAAGAGACATGCTCTTTACCGTTCACAACGATGCGCCGATTGTCCCTCCGGACATGATTCGCTTGCTTTGGTCAACAACTAACAGGCTAACTCGATCTGGCAAAGTGCTTGGAGAGAATCAAAAAATCTCTACTTATGATGCTTTAAAAGCTATGACCATCAATGCTGCGTATCAACATTTTGAAGAAAAAGATAAAGGCACTATTGAGGTTGGGAAATTAGCAGACCTGGTTGTGTTATCTGCTGACCCTTTAAGCATGCAAACAGAATCTCTGTTAGACATCAGGATTATTTCGACCTTCTCTCATGGAGAGCAAATCTACAACTCCAATCACACAACCTCTTCTGATCTGTGACCAGCCAGCTGAGGAGAAGTCTTGGTCACTAGAATGCGTCTTGCCATTGAGCCCTAGTCATAGACTGGTTCGTATTGCTCGTATTCTCCTGAATACCAATATTTAATAATTTTTTCTGCAGGCTTTCCCCTGACTGACTGGGAAGTGCTGGGAAATGCCTCTGTATGACCATCATGTAGCAATGTATCCGATAACCAATACCCAGTGCTTGCAGTTGTCCCAATCATTGAAAAGTACGTTTGTTTATCAATTGCTCTTAAAACCCCTTCATACCAAATTGCTTGAGTAGAAAAATCTGGTTGCACTTGTCGCTGAATGCAATCATAGGATGTATTGCCTATAGTGCCAGTGACGCAGAATCCATCTTCAATCCATCCTCTGGATAAAAACCCAGCATGACTTTGTGCGAATAAATCAAACACCATTTTATGATTATTAGTATTAAAACTTGTTCGATCCCAGCAAGGCTCATTATCCAGGCAGTAATATGCATTATAGGATCGTGCGATATGCTGAGCAGCCCTTTCTTCAATCAAGGCAATGTCCGCATCATCAATTTCGCTGTCTGATAATAAAAGTGGGAACCCAAGCTTAATAATATCAGCCTGATCCCATACTCTCTCATCATTCCAGGTAAGGCCTTCACCAATGATAATTTTGCCAGAAAATCTTTCTTTAACTCCAGAAACAATCTTCCCCATTCGCTCCATATAATACTCTTTCAATTCTATTTCTTCATTCGCAGATGCTTGGCCATCCAAGCCTTTAAAATTAACCCACATCGAACTCCAGTCAGCAGAAATTCCATCGATTCCAATAGACTCTGCCCGATCTGCCTCCCAATATATGTGCGTTTCATGGGCGTCCATAATTTTCTTTAATAACTCCATATCTAAATCAACAGCGCCATCGACGAATGGAAATAAAAGACGATTTAAATTATTGCCAGTTTGGGGATCGGCGACCGACATATTAAATTGCCAAGCATAGTAAATATGTAGTCCAAACTCATGGCCTGTTTGGGTAATGAAGTCTACCTCTTCATCGGTTATATGCTTGCTTGAATGGACAACTTCCCACTGACCCACGTCAGACCAGCTACCAAAGTTATAAATATGAACAGTTGTAACGCCATGATCTCTTAATCGTCTTAAAGTTTCTCTGTACATTAGTCGCACATATTGCTGCTTGGTGCAGTTTGAAACTAACGAAGGTTCTTTGTTTTTATAGCTATCATAAATCCATCCTATGCCGTAATCCTTTAATCCAATGGCCTTAATGTGATCAGGCCCAAAAGAATTTTGGGGAGATTCAATCTGAAAATTACCTAAATAAGTTTGTTCAATTATTGCTGTGTGTGGGTTTGTACATGTGCCTTCTCTGTCATTCTCAAGTACTTTTACAGCTAGACTTTTAAGAGTATTGGCAGTGCCAGTTGAGCCGCTACAACTTAATTGAAAGGCTAAATCACTAAGTGAAGATGTAATTATTTGTTGTGTCCCGCTTATTTCTTTGGTACCAGCCCAATCACCAGAGGCTTCACAGCTTGTTGCATTGGTAGTTACCCATGTTAATTGAAAGGCATCGCCGCTAACCACCTCTGTTTTAGAGGTTTGAAAATCTAAAGAGGGTGAATTTTGTGGAATCCCAGCGCTTGCTACTTCCACACCTCCGCCTCCGCCTCCACATGAGTTTAAAGACATTACTACAAAGAGGGTTGCTAAATAGTTTTTATATATATTCAAATTAAGTAAAGAAGTGATGAGTCTATACCTTGCAAATCAATCTTGAAATATATCATGCAAATGAAACAAAAAAATGTGTCATCCTCAAGAAATCTGATGCGAGCTCTCAAGCCTAGGCTTATTGCTCTTGCTACCAGGACAAATATTTTTATTACTTTTCTATGTGATTTATATCAACTATGCTATTTGGATGAACAATATAATGAGCTTTTCTGTTGCCTTACTTTTAATAAAAAGATCTTTTTTAACACTGCCTCTTTTAGCAATACTTGCCATGACGGCTTCTGCCGAAGGCGACCTTGCCTTCTTTGATCCCATGGATGTATTCGAACTCGAGTGGGCGACTGATCCTCGTGTTTCTCCGGATGGGAGCACCATTGTCTATGTCCGTCGATCAAACGACATCATGAAAGATCGCCAGCGCTCAAATCTCTGGCAAGTTTCAATAGATGGAGAAGATCATCGACCGCTTTACACTGGATTGAATAATTCTTCCTCACCTAGATGGTCCCCAGACAATAAAAGGCTTGCTTTTGTTTCCAGTGACAGTAGTTCACGGCAGATACACATGAGCTGGATGGACAGCGGAGTAACGTCAGCAATCACCCAGTTGCAAGCATCTCCTTCGAACCTATCGTGGTCTCCGGATGGCAAGTGGCTTGCCTTTACCATGAATGTTAAAGCCTCGACTGAGCCCATCGCTAAGCAGCGAAGCAAACCTGAGGGTGCTTCCTGGGCAGAGAAGCCGATTACAGTAACAACTACTCAATATCAGTATGATGGCCAAGGTATAGTTGAGCCAGCCTATCGCCATGTGTTTGTTGTTCCTGCAGATGGTGGCTCTGCGCGTCAGTTAACTGAAGGTGATTTCAATCACTATGGGGCACTGGCCTGGACTCCCAATAGTGAGCGTATATTCTTTTCTGCCTATCGTTCTGATAACTGGGAGCTGGTGAGTGATGAGGCTGATATATATGCAGTCACTGTTGCCACAAAAGCACTCGAACAAATCACGAATGAGCCAGGAGCTGAGCGTTCACCAGTCATATCACCGGATGGACGAATGATTGCCTTCAGCCGCGAGGAGCGACGCCCCCTTGCCTATACACCAGATCGCATTGCCGTCATGGGCATTGATAGCAATAAAATTCGACTTCTCACCGAGGGCCTTGATGGAGATGCTAATGACATCATGTGGGCAAATGATAATCAATCGCTGTATTTTGCCTACGACGAACGTGGAATTAGAAAGATTGGTCAGGTCACACTTAAAGGCAAACTAAGTGAAATTGTTAGCGGGCTGGGTGGCACAAGCATTGGGCGACCTTATCTTTCAGGTGGATTTCATATAGCCGGCGATGCCATTGCTTTTACTTATGGCCAGTCAGACAGGCCTGCGAATATCGCAGTCTTCAAGGCTGATACAACCCAAGTACTAACGGCGCTGAATGAAGATTTACTCGAGCATCGTAAGCTGGGGGAAGTTAATGAAATTATCTATAAATCATCCTTTGATGGTCAGGAGATTCAAGGGTGGTACATCACACCGCCAGATTTTGATCCATCAAAAAAATACCCCTTAATTCTAGAGATTCATGGTGGCCCTCATCTCGCCTATGGTCCACATTTCTCTGCCGAACTCCAAATCATGGCAGCAGCTGGCTACATTGTTTTCTATGACAACCACCGTGGCAGCCTGTCCTATGGAGAAGATTTTGCGCTCCTGCTACAGTACAAATACTCCAGCCCTGAAGACTTTGCCGATCATATGTCAGGCGTTGATGCGCTGATTGATCGTGGTCTTGTTGATAGCAAGAATCTCTTTATTGCTGGCGGTAGCGCCGGTGGCATAGCGACTGCTTATGCGGTGGGACTAACCAATCGATTCAATGCTGCGGTTGCGGCCAAGCCTGTGATTAATTGGATTAGCAAGACACTGACAGCTGATTCTATGGTTGGGCAAATCTATCATCAGTTCCCTGGTCCGCCGTGGGAAAACCTTGAGCATTATTGGGAACGCTCGCCACTATCTCTCGTCGGGAATGTAACCACACCGACCATGCTCTTGACTGGTGAGGACGATCGACGCACACCAATCTCAGAGACTGAACAGTTCTATCAGGCGCTGCAATTGCGAGGAGTAGAAAGCGCTATGGTGCGACTTCCTGATACATCTCATGGCATTGCTGGTAGACCGTCACGCTTGATCACCAAAGTTGACCATATCCTTGCTTGGTTCGAACGATATCGCACCGACAAGGATTAGAATAATTAGATATATTATAAAAAAGAATATTATTAGGAAAATGCTATGAACTATAGAAATTTAGGTAGATCGGGATTAAAAGTTTCAGAGTTATCATTTGGGTCTTGGGTAACATTTAATAAGCAAGTGGATGCAAATTTGGCTGAAAAGATGTTTGGAACTTGCTTAGATGCAGGTATTAACTTTTTTGATAATGCTGAAGCTTATGAGAGAGGAGAATCTGAGGTAGTGATGGGCAAGGCACTTAAAGCTCTCAGCAATCCAAGGGATTCATATTGTGTATCTTCGAAAGTATTTTTTGGTGCTAAAGAAAACCCCTTACCTACTCAAATAGGGCTAAGCAGAAAGCATATAACCGAAGCCTGTCATCAAGCTTTAGAGAGGTTACAGGTTGATTATTTAGATTTATATTTTTGTCATCGAGCAGATCCCGAAACTCCTATTGGTGAAACTGTATGGGCAATGCACAATCTCGTTACACAAGGAAAAATACTCTACTGGGGAACATCTGAATGGAGTGCAGAAGAAATTTCAGAAGCGTATGAATTTGCTTATTCAAATCATCTAACCCCTCCCTCTATGGAGCAGCCTCAGTATAACCTTCTGGATAGGGATAGATTCGAAAAGGAATATGGGCCTCTTTACGAGAAATATGGGCTTGGAACAACCATCTGGTCACCTTTAGCTTCCGGTGCTTTGACAGGCAAATATCTAGAGGGAATTCCTGAAGGATCAAGAGCATCTTTGGAAGGTTATGAGTGGCTCAAAAAGAGCATGGTTGATTCTGATCGAGGGCAAGAGAGAATGGCAAGAGTTACATCATTAGCGCCCATTGCAGAAAAATTAAATGTAAGTATGTCTAAACTGGCTATTGCCTGGTGTCTTTTAAATAAGAATGTTTCAACGGTCATTCTAGGAGCTTCTAAAATAGAGCAGTTAGAAGAGAACCTAAAAAGTGTAGAGGTGTTGCCACTACTCGATGAAAGTATTCAGAAAGAATTATTGCTCATTTGATATGTGTGAGAGGTTAAAAACTGGAGCGGGAAACCAGGTTCGAACTGGCGACCTCAACCTTGGCAAGGTTGCGCTCTACCAACTGAGCTATTCCCGCTTTTTGAGCTATTCCCGCTTTTAAGGTGCCTAATATACATCCAAGGGATGTTGCTTTCAAGATATAATTATTTTTACAGAGGGGAATTTGAATTCCCTAAGGTTTCCTGGGTTCGCATTCTCTCGCCAGCTCGCTGAGCTTTTTCTAAGGTCTCTCTACTCGCCTCTTCCATTCTTTCAAATTCTTGCTTGGTATAACAAAACTTCTCAGGGATTCTAGATCCTATCACTTTTTTAGTTTGGCAGATTTTGTCAGCCTCTTCTGTTTTGCCATCCATATCGCTAGATAGCTTTTCAGAGGAGGAGGCACAGCTAGAAACAAGAGCAACAAAAATCATTGATATAAAGAGCTTTTTCATTGTAAGTAAATTTATTGTAAGAGATCTTATTATACTCTAGGCCATATGGCTTGGTCTTAAAAAAATGTTGAGAGTAAAAAATTAATCTCTTAGTTTTTATTGAGTTCTTTTAGCCTGCTGAGCAAGTTTTTAGCCGCAATCGCGATAATAATAGCAAAGGGAGCTCCGGTGACTAGGACTGAGGTTTGTAAAGCTGACAGGCCTCCTCCCGCTAAAAGTGCTGCTGCCAAGATTCCCAAAGAAACAGCCCAGACAATTCGAGCTAACATTGGGGGGTCTGCATCAAAATCAGTGTCACTCGAAGAGGACAGCATGGAGGATACAAGAGCGCCAGAGTCTGAAGAGGTGACAAAGAAAGTTAGGATGATGATGATCGATAAACCCATTAGGCCCTTAGAAAATGGGAACTGCTCTAAGAAAGAAAAGAGCGCAATTGAAATATCCTGGTTAATAGCCTCAGAGAGATTAATGTCAGTAAAGAGTTCTTGGTAAATGGCAGCATTACCAAAGGTGCCCATCCATAAAAAGACCATCAGCGAAGGCACCAATACGACGCCAAGAATAAATTCCTTGATGCTGCGGCCATAAGAAACTCTTGCTATAAATAAACCTACAAAAGGTGACCAGGCAAACCACCAAGAATAATAAAAGAGCGTCCAGTCATTTTGCCAAGACGTTAAAGAGTAAGCCTCAGTCCAAGTTGCCAGCGTGATAAAGTTTTGTACATAAGAGCCAATGTTTTGAATAATGCCATTTAGAATAAAACTTGATGGTCCCAAGATAAATACGGCTAAAAGCAATATGAGACAAAGGATAATATTAATTTCTGATAATCTTTTGATGCCACTATTTAATCCCAGCATAACGCTAATGAGCCCTAAAACAGTTATGACTGTAATGATAAGTATGGTGTTAGAAAAGGATGGATCCATCACATTGAGATAGTCTAATCCTGAGCTAATCTGAGTAGCGCCAAGACCTAGGGAGGTTGCTATACCAAAAATTGTGGC
>Ga0307986_10001590_pt1 | contig 16498 bp, 15 predicted proteins | sample EllFjometageno82_FD_203170 | JGI IMG/M metagenome (GOLD analysis project Ga0307986, IMG submission 203170) | Marine microbial communities from Ellis Fjord, Antarctic Ocean - #82 | ecosystem: Environmental > Aquatic > Marine > Unclassified | place: Southern Ocean | collected 2014-10-09
TTTAGCTTCTACTTTAGGCTCTTCCTTTTTAGCTTCTACTTTAGGCTCTTCCTTTTTAGCTTCTACTTTAGGCTCTTCCTTTTTAGCTTCTACTTTAGGAGCTGAATCAGTATCACCTTCTTTTTTTCTTTCTTTTTTAGGAATTGCTTTAAATGGATTGTTTCCAGGTTTTGGCATTGGCATTAGTTTTGCCTCCCCTAAAATTCTAGAAACTCTTAGCGTAGGCTTAGCTCCTTTACTTAACCAATACTTAATTCTTTCTCCCTCTACTTTTATACGTTCTTTTTTATCTTTAGGTAGAAGTGGATTAAATGAGCCTACTTTTTCTACAAATCTTCCATCTCTTGGAAATCTGCTATCAGCAACCACAATCTTATAAACAGGTCGTTTTCTTACTCCTCCCATTGATAGTCTAATTTTTAACATTTTATACCTTTCATTTTAGTTGATTTAATATTTCATCAGGAATAACTCCAGATGGAATTTTTTTACCTTGAGACATTTTTTTCATCATGTCTGCCATTGTTCTGAATTGCTTTATAAGCTTATTAATTTTTGATACATCTACTCCAGAACCATTAGATATTCTTTTTCTTCTTGACCCACTGATTATTTTTGGATTTTCTTTTTCTAGTTTGGTCATTGAAAGAATTATTGCCTCGTTTTCAGTTAGCATGCTTTCATCTATAGATGAGTTTTCCATTTGTGCTTTCATTTTACTGACACCCGGAAGTAAAGACATTATTCCTTCCATGCCTCCCATTTTCTTCATTTGTCTTAATTGATCCAGATATGAATCGAGAGTGAATAATCCTTTTTTCAAATCTTTTTCTGTTTTTTTTATTGTTTCTTGATCTATATCTTGAGTTGCTTTTTCAACTAGAGACACAACATCTCCCTTTCCTAATATTCTATTTGCTATTCTTTCAGGATAAAACATTTCAAAATCATCAATTTTTTCTCCAACACCAATATATTTTATTGGTTTTCCTGTAGTTTGCTTCATGCTCAACGCAGCTCCGCCACGACCATCACCATCAATTCTAGTAAGTATAATGCTTGAAAGATCTACCGATGAATCAAATTCTTTAGCTACATTGACAGCTATTTGACCTGTTAATGAATCTGCAATTAAAATTGTTTCTGTTGGTTTGATAATTTCTTTAACTTGCTTTATCTCTGACATCATTGAAAGATCAATTTGTGTACGACCTGCAGTATCAAAAATTATAATATCCGAACCATTTAAGTTTGCTGCTCTCACAGCTCTTTTTGTTATATCGATTGGTTTTTGATTTACTACTATTGGCAAATGACTTATGCCATTAGCTTCTGCTAAAATCTTTAATTGTTCTTGAGCCGCAGGTCTGTAAATATCCAAACTTACAAGCATTACCTTTTTTTTATATTTTTTTTCTACAAACTTAGCTAATTTTGCTGCTGTTGTTGTTTTACCAGAACCTTGTAATCCAACTAAAAGAATTGAAACTGGGGACGAGGCTTTAAGATTTAGTTCTTGATTTTTTTCTCCTAAAATATTTACAATTTCATCGTAAACTATTTTAATAATCATTTGTCCAGGAGAGGTAGATTTAACAATTTCTTGGCCTATAGCTTTTGGTTTAATATTAGATATAAATTTTTTAACTACTTCTAAGGCAACATCAGCTTCTATCAGAGCTTGTCTGATTTCTTTTAATCCAATATTTACCTGTTCTTCATTTAATGAAGGAGCATTTTTCAGTTTAGAGAATATATTCTCTAGTTTATTTGTTAAGTTTTCAAACATTTATAATAACGCAACACAAATTGCACTAGTGGGCGAACCTTCGCTGACTAGTGTCGACACTCTTATTTCTAAGAGCACCGCAAAAACATATGATTTTGCGGAAAGTAATAAGAAGTTACAATTTGGGGTTTTAAAAGTCAACGAATAAATATACTAATTTGAACTATGACAACAGTTGAATCATATAAAATGGATGGCTTAGGTAATCAATTTCTAATCATTGATAGAAGAGTTGATAATATAAATCTATCTAAAGAAAAAATAATTGAATTAAGTAAACAAGAGAATATAGGTTTCGATCAATTAATATTTATCGAGAAAGAGAGAGAAAACAATACACCTATTATTATATATAATTCAGATGGCAACGAGATTAGTGCCTGTGGGAACGGCAGTAGGTGTATTGCCTACTTACTATGTGTGGAAAAAAAAATTAGCCGTGTTTCCTTAATAACGAACGAAAGAGTCTTAAATGCGGAAATAGTTGGTGATTTATCTGTAAAAATAAACATGGGAAAACCATTGTTTGATTGGGGGGAAATTCCACTTTCTAAAAGCTTAGATTATAAAAATATTAACATTGATGTTGATGGTAAAAAATTTAATGAAGGTTTTGCTTTAAACGTAGGAAATCCTCATATAATTTTTTTTGTAAAAGATTGTTATGCGATAGACTTAAGGGTAGTTGGGCCAAAAATAGAAACTAACGCTCTTTTTCCTAAAAAATGCAATGTTACATTTGCTCAAATAGATAATAAAAATACGATAACTGTAAATGTTTGGGAAAGAGGTGCGGGCCTCACTAAAGCATGTGGAACAGCAGCTTGTGCAACTGCAGTAGCATCTTACTTAAAAGGTTTAACTTTGCGTAAAGTTAATGTTAAATTTAAAGAAGGTATTTTAAGTCTAGAATTTGACAAGAATGAGAATATTTTTATGACTGGTCCGGTTTCAAAAATAAAAAAAATTAAACTTGATTTTTAATATGGATTTATTCAATAAATTTAAAATAGGGCTTGGCAAAAGTTCTGCGACTTTGTCTAAAGGATTTGACAATATTTTTTCAAAAAAAAAAATTAACAATGAGATTTTATCTGAATTTGAAGATCTTTTAATAAGTGCAGATACAGGTATTGAGGTTGCTCATCAATTGCGAAAAGATTTTGAAAAATTAAAAATAGACAAAAAACTAGAAGATCACAATGAAATACTGAAACTTTTGGCAGATAAAATGGCGATTGATCTCCTTAAGTATGAAAAAGATTTAAGCAAACTAGGTAATACTAATACTGCAGTAATTGTAATATCAGGAGTTAATGGCGTAGGAAAAACTACTACGATTGGGAAAATTGGTAAATATTTTAAAGAAAATAATAAATCTATTGTTTTTGGTGCCGCTGATACTTTTAGAGCTGCAGCAATAGACCAGCTACAATTTTGGGCAACAAAAGTTAAAGCAGATATAATAAAATCAGATATCGGAAGTGACCCTGCTTCTGTGGCTTATAAAACAGCAGATTTTGCCAAAAAAAATCAGATTGATATAGCTTTAATAGATACTGCTGGAAGACTTCAAAATAAGAAAAATTTAATGGAAGAATATAAAAAAATTATAAATGTTTTAAAAAAAATAGACATTTCTTATCCTAACGAAACAATTTTAGTTTTAGACGCTACGACTGGACAAAATGCACTAAACCAAGTTGAAGAATTTTCTAAAATTCACAATTTAACAGGCCTAATAATTACGAAATTGGATACTACTGCAAAAGGTGGGGTAGTCTTGGCTATCTGTAAAAAATACAATTTACCTATAGTTGCCATAGGCATGGGAGAAAAAGAAACAGACTTACATCCCTTTAGATCAGAATATTTTTCTAAAGCATTATTGGGTATTAGTTCCTAATTAGAACTGATACATCCAACTGTATGTTAGAAATTTTTTTTCAATCATTTGTGTTATATTTTGTAGTTATTGACCCTTTAGCAGCTGCACCTTTATTCCTGATTGTAACTCAGGGTATTAAGGTAAAAAATAAACTAAGGACAGCTTTTGAAGCAACTTTAATTGCAACTTTAATTTTAATATTTTTTGCAATTTTAGGAAACTTTATATTATCCTATCTTCAAATTTCACTTTCTGCGTTCACTATAGCTGGAGGAATTATATTGTTTCTTATTTCTCTTGAAATGTTGTTTGATAAAAGAAGTCAAAGAAAAGAAGATGAAATTAAAGAAAGCTCTGCTGCGACTAGTGTTTTTCCATTAGCCATTCCATTATTGGCAGGTCCTGCTGCAATTACTTCTGTTATTGTTTCAGTTGCAGATATGGGTAGAAATTTAATGAATCAAGCCACAGGATTATTGGCATTAATTTTGGTAATGATTTTAACCTTTATTTCTTTTTATGTGGTTTCAAAATCATCAAAGATTATCAATAAAAAAGTGACTAGTGTAATTTCAAGAGTAATAGGAATAATACTTGCGGGATTAAGTGTTCAATTTATTCTCGATGGCATACAAAAAATATTTTAAATTATTAAACAATTTTTCTAGCTAAATACACTCCTATAAAAACAAATGCAGCACCGATATAATGAAAGTTTAATAAAACTTCATCAAAAAGTAGTATTCCGTATATAGCTGTATAAATAGAAAAAATATAAAGTGTAAATCCTGCTAATGAAGCACCAACATATTTTTGTACTCTTGTATAAAGCGTAAAAGCTATTATGCCTGGTGAAATAGCTGCAAATATGATCCAAAAAATAAAATTAGAATTAAAAATTGTATTAGAATAATAAAATTCTTCAATAATATAAAATGGAAATAAAGATAATGCTCCAAATAAAGCTATTAGGGTAAACCTTGCCATTAAACTAAAATTACTTTTCCAATTTAATAAATATATTGAGTAAATAGCCCAACCAACAGCTGCACCTACCATCCATAAGTCACCAGATGTAAATTTAAAATTTAAGAGCAATTGAATATTTCCTTTACTTATTATTGTCAAAACACCGATAAGACATAAGAGCAACCCAGTAATTCTAAATAAATTAATTTTTTCTTTAAAAAACATCACAGACAAAATGATTATAAAAATAGGTGAAGAAGTATAGATAATACCCATATTAGCCATTGTGGTCGACATTCCTGCAATAAAAGGGAAGGCTCCACAGACACCACATCCCATTGAGCCAAGAAAAAATAACTTCCAAAATTCTTTATTAAATTCTTTTTTTTTACTTAAAATTTCACTTAAAAAAAAAGGAGCTAAAATTATAAAAACAGTAAGCCACCTCCAAAAAGCTAACGATATTGGAGGCACATATTCCACACCCCCTCTTGCAACAATGATATTAGTTGCCATAAATATAGGTTGAACAAAAAGTAAGATGTAGGAAATATATGGGTTATTTTGCTTAATCAAATGAAACTTAGTTATTATTTTTTGTCCGCGTAAGCCTCATAAAGCATCATGCCAATTGCTATTGCTACAAAAATGTAGGCTGGCAATATATCAAAAAAACCAATTGCTGGAGATCTAGTGAGTGTTGAGGATAGCCCTACTAAAAAAGCTATAGCTAGTAAAACTCCTATCGCTGTGCTTAATTTATTAATCATCTTTACAATTTTTTTCTAACCAATTAGCTGTTCCTAAAAACCTTAAATCATCATATTTGTCGCCAGTTAACTGAACACCTAATGGTAAGTTACTTTCACCCGTAAGTAAAGGAAGTGAGATGGTTGGCAGCCCTAAATAAGTCCAATTTTTTTGAAAATCCGCACTTCCTGTTGACTTTAAGCTTTTATCAGCCACACCACTTGCAGAAGGTGTTATTACTCCATGATAGTCTTCAAAGACCTCTTTATAAGATTCATAACTTTGCTTCATAAAATCTATAGCATTAGCATAATCATAAGCTGAGTATTTCAAGCCTCTTTCAATTGCATCTCTTACTTCTTTGGAAAGTTTTTTTTTATCTTTTTTATAATAGGTTTGAAAGTTATTAGCTAAATCAGTTTCATGAATAATTTGATGATGCGTTGGAATATCTTTAAAATATGACGGCGTATCAAATACTTCTATATTTTTTTTAAATTTTTTTATAAAAAACTCGAAAGCATCTCTAGAGTCTTTATGTATGTTTTTCCATTTATCCGTTTTATAAAAAATAAACTTAGGTTCAAAAATTGGCCCTTTCTTACAAGCTTCTAACATACCGTCTGCTGCAAAATGAATTGTTGCCGCATCATATAAATCTTTCTTGATTAGTACTTTTGCTAATAAAGCTACAGCCTCAACCGATCTACCAAATACACCTACTGTATCTAATTTTTCAGAGGTTTTTAATGCACCACTTCTTGAAATTAAGCCGTAAGAAGGTTTATATCCGACAACACCACAGTATGCTGCTGGTCTTATAATTGAACCTCCTGTTTGTGAACCAACAGATAAGGGAGCCATTTGAGCTGCTATTACAGCTGCAGATCCACTAGATGAGCCACCCGGTGTTCGTGAATAATCATGCGGATTTGTAGTTTTTCCTGGATGGATATAAGCAAGTTCAGCAGTTACTGTTTTTCCCATAATAATTGCTCCGGCGTTTTTTAATAAATTTACCACCTCTGAATCTTGTGCAACAGACATTTTTTTTCTAAAAACAGTTCCACATTCAGTAGGCATATCAGCTGTTCCAAAAATATCTTTCACAGCAACTGGTAGCCCATGAAGTGTGCCAAGAGTTTTTCCTGATTTCCTATATTCGTCTGCTTCTTCAGCTTTTTCTAAAAGAATTTTTTTATCTAGAAAATTCCAGGCTTTTACATCTTTTTCAAATTTATTAACTCTTTCAATATAGGCTTTACAAACTTCTACAGAAGAAATTTGTCCCTCTCTCATTTTTGCAACTAATTCATTAGTTGATATTGAAAAAATATCTATCATGTTAATTTTAATCAGCGAAAAGTGTTTCTGGCAACCACAAAGCTATCCCTGGAAACCAATACATCAAAACCATTGCAAATATAACTATTCCCAAGAATGGCATAATGCCAGCAAATATTTCCATTAATTCGACGTTTTTAGATTGAACACCTTTTAAATAATAGGCTGACATAGCCATGGGCGGTGTTAAAAAGGAGGTTTGTAAATTTAAAGCTATCAACATTGCAAAAAAATATGGATTAACTTCAAATAGTACTAACAAAGGTAAAAATATAGGAACAAATATAATTAAAATTTCGGTCCATTCCAAAGGCCACCCCAATAAGAATATTATTATTTGTGTAATAACTAAAAATTGCCAAGGAGCCAAATCCATTGATTTAAAAAATTGTTCAAAAACTTCATGACCGCCTAAAAAAGAAAACACAGAAGCAAAGGTCCATGATCCAATGAATAACCACATAATCATTGCTGTTGTTTTTGCCGTTAAAAAAACTGATTGTTTAAAATTTTCCCATTTAAGAGTTTTGTAAAAATAAGATAAAACTATCGCACCGAATGCGCCTGCTGCTGCTGCTTCTGCTGGTGTTGCTATGCCTGCTAAAATAGTTCCAAGTACCAACATTATTAATGCGAAAAGAGGAACAAATGAATATAACACTTCTTTTAAAATTTCTGCTCGTGGCGGAATATCTTCTGCTTTTGGTTTAGGCGCAATTGAAGGATCGAAATAAGCTCTAGTTATTGCATAGGTTATGTATAACCCAGCAAGCATTAACCCTGGGAAAATTGCTGCAGCAAATAATCTTAAAGGTGATAATTGTGCAATTACTGAATAAACAATTAACATGATACTCGGCGGTATTAAAATTCCCAAACATCCTCCCGCACAAATTATTCCTGATGCAAATTTTTTGTCATATCCTGACTTAACCATCGCTGGCCAAGCAAGTAATCCCATTAATGTTACAACGGCACCAATAATACCGGTTGCTGTAGAAAATAAAGTACAAGTTATTAATGCAGCCACTGCCATTGATGCTGGCAATCTGTGTGCCGCCAATCTTATTGCAAAAAAAAGTTTTGATACGATTCCAGCTCTTTCTACTAAATATCCCATAAATAAAAATAGGGGTACCGCTGTAAGAACGTTGTTATCCATTACAGTGTATGTATTTTGAACGAATAATTGAAATATTCTATTATCAAATATATGTTCCATTACCGCAGGATCATAGTAAGCATAATACCCAAAGCCTATTCCCATTGCCATTAATGTAAATGCAATAGGAAAACCTAAAAGAACTGCAAATAAAAATATGCCCATCATCATGATGGCTATCTCTGGGTTAGTTAAACTAAATAACATCTTTTTGCTCCTGATCTTGTGATGTTCTCATTAAAATTTTTTCTGTTTCCTCTGCAACAACCATTCTTGCAGGCCAATGACCAGTTTGGATGCAAATGATTGATCTAAATACTTCACTGATACCTTGAATAGTTAATACAACGCCAGAAGCAGGTATTAATGCTTTTACCATGTAAATTTGAATTTGCGCTGGGCTACTCCAGCTTGATTCTTTTAGTTTCCAAGAAAATGCTGCGTAATCATAACCGTAAAACACTAGTGCCAACACTCCTGGAAAAAAGAAAATAAAATAAAGAACTAAATCTATCCATCCTTGTGTTCTTGGTTTAAATAATCTGTAAATAACATCTCCTCTGACATGAGATTCTGTTGCCAAACAATATGCTCCTGACATCATAAGAATTGCTCCATACATTTGCATACTTAAATCAAAATTCCAGAGCGTTGGAGCGTTAAAAACGTATGCCATGATAACTTCATAACATGTACCTCCCATCAAAATAACGATGCACCAAGAAAATCCTTTTCCTATTGACGTGCTTAAATGATCTGCAAAACTAATGAAACCTCTCATAAGATGATAAAGTATTCTAATTTCTTATTAAATTCTATAAAAAAGGGGGCAATTAAGCCCCCTTTATAATTAATTAAAAATTAATTAAATCTTAACTTTTCCTATAGCTCCAAACTCATTTTCATAAGCAAGTTTGTAGTTAGGTTGATTCATCAATAAATATTTCATTACTCTCTTAGCATAACTTTTTTGAGAGTTAATGATTTTTTTAAAGTGACCATCTTTATCTGCGAACTGCTTAACAACTTTATCCCATCCTTTTAATTGAGCGGATAAAATTTCATCAGATGTTTGATACACATTAACTTTGTGTTCATTCATCAGTTTAGCTAAGTCTGCAGAATATCTAACTAATGCTTTGTAATAGTTGTCTGTATTCGCAGCATAAGCAGCATTTTTCAAGATAGCTTGATGTGCAGGCGACAATGAATTGTATTTCTTTTTATTCATTGGTATTTCAAACATCTCTTGAGATTGATGAAAACTACCTAAGTGATAATGCTTAGATACGTCTTGCATACCAAACTGTGAGTCAGATGTTGGATTGTTGAACTCAGCAGCATCGATCAAACCTGTTTTCATCGCTGGCTGAATTTCACCACCTGGTAAGTTTCTTACGACCATTCCCATAGCAGTCAAAACATCAGTCGCTAAACCAACTGTTCTGTATTTCATTCCTTTTACATCAGATACTTTAGTTACATTCTTCTTGAACCAACCAAAAGGTTGAGCTGGCATAGGCATATGAAAAAAACCAACATAGTCAAAACCAACCTTTGCTAGAGTTTCGTTATAAAGTTTTCTACCTCCACCGTACTCCATCCATCCCATAACTTCTTGTGATGACATTCCGTACGAAGGTCCAGTTCCAAAAAGAGAAGCTGCAGTATTTTTACCATACCAATATGCAGTCACCCAGTGACCCATATCAACTACACCAGAACTTACTGCTTGTCCTATTTCTCCAGTTTTTACGATAGCGCCAACTGGTTGAAGATCTATTTTTAGCTCTCCACCTGACATGTCGCTAACCATTTTTGCATAATCACCAGCCATCTCGAAGAATATATTAGCTCCTGAAGGCCAAGCTGCTTGCATCTTTAAAGTCATCGGAGCACCAAAAGCAATATTAGGCATTGCAATTGTCGCCGCCGCTGCTGCACCCGTCGCTGCAGCTGCTTTAAAGAACTTACGTCTTGAAGGAGTTTTAATTCCTTTTAGTTTTTTATCTTTTGACATACGTTCCCCCTTTATTATTTATGAATTTATTTAAGCATAATAGATTGAAAAAGTCTTCGTTATATTTTTTAAATTTTACGGTACTATTTTTAGTAATTTACAATCTATAATTGTATTAATTAACTAAATCTGTGGGATTTTTTCCTGCAAAAAATAATCTCAAGTTTTCTGTAGCTCTATATGCCATATCCCATCTTGTTCTTTTAGTTGCGCTACCCAAATGAGGAAGAAGAAAAATATTTTTTAACTTTAAATATTCTGGATGAATTTTTGGTTCTCCATTGTAAACATCTAATCCATAAGCAAAAACTTGATTGTTTTTTAAAGCTTTCACCATTGCATCGTCGTCCACTACGTCTCCTCTAGCAGCATTGGCAACTACAGAGCTTTCCGGAAGATAGCTTAAAGTTTCTTTGTTAATTATTTTAATTGTTTCAGGTGTAGCTGGACAATTAATTGATAAAAATTCACTCACTGAAAAAAGACTTTTTATGTCTTTGTGATAAATTGCACCCTCTTCTAGCTCTGGTGAAAGTTTTGACCTGTTGTGATAGTTTATTTCCATACCAAAACCCTTTGCTCTTTTTGCTACTGCTCTTCCTATTCTGCCCATGCCTAATATTCCGAGTTTTTTATTTGACATTTGTTTACCTAATAAAAAATTCCATGACCATTTCCAATTTTGACTCTCTGCTGCAATTCTCCCTTCATACGCTTTTCTGGACGCGCCTAATAGAAGTAAAATTTGAATATCTGCCGTTGCATCTGTTAACACATCAGGTGTATTAGTAACGGCTATCTCTCTTTCTCTAGCTTTTTTAAAATCTATATTGCCAAAACCAACTGCACCGTTAGCTATAATTTTTATGCTTTGAGATAATTTTGAAATAGTTTCAGCGTTAATTGGATCTGTTACGGAACTAAAAATTCCATCAAAATTTTTTGATCCTTCAATAATTTCTTCAGCTGAGTAAATTTTATCAGTTTTATTTAGATGTACGTCAAATAATTTTTTTAGTTTATCTTCGTTTTCTTTAAGTAGTTTTCTAGTAACAAATATTTTTTTCATATTATAAATTTTTTAACTTATTAGGCTTTGGACCGCCTGTTAACCAATCAATTATTTCAACGGTATGTAAAATTGGTATTGTTGTACCATTAGCAATTTGTGTAATACAACCTATATTTCCAGTAGAAATAAAATCAGGAGTAATTTTTTCTATATTTTTTACTTTGTTTTTTAGTAGTGTGCCCGCAATTTCTTGCTGTAAAATATTATAAGTGCCTGCTGAACCACAGCAAATATGCCCTTCTGGAATATTTAAAACTTCATTTCCAGTTTTTTTGATGAGATTTAAGGGTTGTTCATGAACTTTCTGTCCATGCTGCATAGAGCAAGCTGAATGATATGCTATTTTATATTTTTCTTTATTATCCATAAATTCCAGCTTCAAACTTTCATCCAAATATTCTGAAATATCTTTTGTTAATTCAGAGATTTTTTTAGCTTTCTTTTTTAATTCTTTATCGTTTCTAAAAATGAAACCATAGTCTTTTAAAGTAGTTCCACATCCTGAAGTGTTGCTTAAAATAGCGTCTAAACCATTTACGATATATTCTTCATGCCAAAGATTAATGTTTTTAACAAAAGATGAATGTGCCAGTTTTTCCTTACCCAAATGATGATTTAAAGAACCGCAACAGTCTATTTTTGGTAAAACAACAACTTCAACACCATGTCTATTAAGTAATCTAATAGTAGATTCATTTATTTCAGGAGATATAACTCTTTGCACGCAACCAGTTAAAAGAGCTACTCTAGCAACTGTCTTTCTTCCTTCTACAGAATAAATTTTTTGAGTCTTGATTTTTTTTGTAGGTATTTTATTTGGCATTAAATTTAAAGAGTTTCTTAAAAATTTAGGCAAAAGAAAACTAAAAGGTTTTACAATTTTAACCCCCCATACAAGCATTGTGAATACTTTAGGATTAGGGAGTGTAAGTGACAGTAAGTTTCTCATTAACCTTTCTAATATTGGTCTTTTATAAGTAGCTTCAACATGATTGCGCCCATGATCAATAAGGTGCATATAGTTAACGCCAGAAGGACAAGTAGTCATGCAAGCATAACATGAAAGACATCTGTCTATATGCTTTGCTATTTTTTTGTTTGCCGGCTTGTTATTTTCCAACATATCTTTAATAAGATATATTCTTCCTCTTGGTCCATCTAATTCATCACCAAGGATTCCATAAGTTGGGCAAGTAGCATTACACATTCCACAATGTACACATTTTCTAATAATGTCTTCACTAGATTTATTTTCTTTATTTTTAAGTTGTTCCTCTGTAAATGTTGTTTGCATTATATTCCTGAGTACATTTTTCCTGGGTTTAAAATTCTTTTTGGGTCAAAACTTTTTTTAATTTTTTCTGTTATTTTATATTTAACTGGATCAATTGTAAAAACGTCTATTGAAGCTTTTAAATTTTCTTCTATTTTAATTACCGTTACATAACCTGAGGATCTATCAATTATTTCTCTAATGTTTTTTAATATTTTAGCGCTAATATCGTCTAATTGCACCCAAATTAAGCTACCACCCCAATCAACAAAATAATTTATTTTATAAACTTTAAGCTTATTTATAATTTCAAAAGTTTCACTACTGGGTACCACTATTCTCAGTAAATTATTTTTTAAATTTGAAAAAACTTGTAAACTCCGTGTTTTTTCCCAAAAAATATTTGACTGTTCTGGTTCTAAAATTATAATTTCATTTTTTTGGATTTCCAATTCTTTACATAATTCTTTAATTCTGTAATCAATTGAATTGCTGGACCCTTCAATTCTTATAGCTGTTATAGGACCTTCTGTTGTTAAATCATTAAATGTAAAATGGTTTCTATAATATTCAGGGTAAAAAACTCCTCCCGATGGATCGCTTGAAGAAGAGAGGGCTAAATTCAAATATTCTAGTGCTTTACTTAAATGAGGGTTTTCAATAACTATAGTTTTATTTGAAGGTGATTTAGGAAGAACTTTAATTGAAATTTCTGTTAGAACAACCAAAGTTCCATAAGATCCTGCAACTATTTTACTTAAATCGTAACCAGTAACATTTTTTACTACAGTGCCACCAGATTTAATTATCTCTCCTTTTCCATTAACACCTTGAAATCCAAGCACGTGGTCTCTTGCACTTCCTGCTTTGAATCTCCTTGGTCCTGAAAAATTACAAGAGATAACTCCGCCTATTGTACCTTCATTATTTTTTCCAGAAAAAAGAGGTCCAAAATCTACTGGCTCAAATGCTAGTTCTTGATTATTTTTATCTAACTCAGATTTTATCACTTTTAAAGAAGTTCCTGCTTTAACTTTGATATAAAGTTCTTCAGGCTTATATTCAATTACTTCAGAATAATTAGATAAATCTAGAGTTTTTTCTGCCTGAAAATTTCTACCAATATTATTCTTAGATTTTAGCCCACTTATTTCTAATGGAATATTTTTTTTATAGCACTCCTTAATAATTGCTGAAACTTCTTCGATTGTTTCAGGTTTAAATGTTGATTGATTAAAATCTAGGAATGTCTGGGAATTTTGTTTTTCCTCCATGGACATGGACTCTTCCTTCCTCCGCGCATTTTCTTAAAATAGGATAAACTTTACCAGGATTTAATAAAGAATTAGGGTCTAAAGCTAATTTAATAGTAAGCTGCTGTTGAATATCAGTATTATTAAATGCTTCACACATTAACTCTCTTTTTTCAATACCAACTCCATGCTCACCGGTTAGTGCGCCTCCTACTTTAACACAGTACTTTAAAATTTCCGCCCCAAATTTCTCTGTCTTTCTCAACGACACGGGGTCATTAGCATCAAACATAATTAACGGGTGCAAATTTCCATCCCCCGCATGAAATGCATTCGCTACTGGTAAATCATATTTTTTTGACAATCTTGTAATTTCCCTCAAAACTTCTGCCAATTTACCTCTTGGTATAGAGCCGTCCATACACATATAATCAGGAGCAAGCACACCGCAAGCAGGGAACGCGGCTTTTCTTCCTGCCCAAAATTTTAGTCTCTCTTCCTTAGTTTTGCTAATTTTTAGACTCGAAGAATTATTTTCTTCTGCAATTTTTTTTGCTTGATTAATATAAGATACTACCTCAAGCTCAGTTCCATCAAATTCAATAATCATCATGGCTTCTGCATCAGTTGGATACCCTGCTTTTGAGTAATCATTGGTTGCTTTTGTTAAAGCTTTATCCATGATTTCCATACCTGCTGGAATACATCCTTGAGCAATGATTTGCGCTACACAATTGCCTGCATCTTCTATGGTCGAAAAGCCAATTAAAGCTGTTTTAACTACTTCTGGAGATCTCAAAATTTTAACTGTTACTTCTGTAATAATTCCGAGCAATCCTTCTGAGCCTGTCATCAGTCCTAAAAAATCATATCCTTCAGAGTCCATTGCTTTTCCTCCAAACCTAGTTATTGTTCCATCCATTAAAACCACCTCTATACCTAAAAGATTATTAGTAGTTGCTCCATATTTCAAGGAATGTACTCCACCAGAATTTTCTGCAACGTTTCCCCCAATAGAACATGCTATCTGACTTGATGGATCAGGAGCATAATAAAAATTTTTATCCTGTACTGCTTGAGTTATTGCTAAATTTGTAACACATGGTTGCGCAACAACACATCTATTTTTGAAATCTAGCTCTAAAATTTTATTGAATTTACCCATCGCTAACAAAACACAATCAGCTAAAGGTAATGATCCGCCAGACAATCCTGTGCCCGCTCCTCTTGGAACTATTTTTATTTTATTTTCATTACAATATTTAAGTACAGCACTTACTTCCTCTACTGTTTCTGGAAGAACAACAATCAATGGCGGTTGTTTATAGGCAGCAAGAGCGTCGGTTTCGTAAGGTTTAATTTCATCATTATGAGATAAAATATTTTCTTCTTTTACAATTTTACTAATATCGGAAACGATCTTATCTTTATTAGAGATAATAGATTGTTCAACTTTTGGCATTTGTAGGTTTGTCATCTTGGATATATTACAGCTTTAATTCTTTTGGGTCAAAATACTTAAATGTCCCTTAACCGAGCATTTTTGCAATCTTTTCAAGGGCTTTTTTTATATTGTCTTGAGATGCGGCAAAACTAAATCTCACATAATCAATTGCCGATTTACCAAAAGCTGTTCCTGGCACTATTGCTACCCCTGCTTCGTGCATACATTTTTTGGAAAATTCTGATCCATTCATTCCGGTTCCAATGACTTTCGGAAAGGCATAAAAAGCACCTCCCGGTAAACTACATTCTACACCCGGTAGTTCATTAAGTCCCTTATGAATTATTTTTCTTCTTATCTCGAATTCTTTCATCATTTCTACAATTGGTTCATCAGAACCATCTAGAGCTGCTATACCGGCAAATTGTGAAGGAGCATTTACACATGAAAAACTATTTATCGCAAGTTTAGTTATATGTGGAATTAATTTTTCTGGCCACACGCTCCATCCCATCCTCCATCCAGTCATTGCGTATGCTTTACTCCAACCATCTAAAACTATTAATCTTTCCTGTAGTTCAGGGTAATTAAAAAATGTTGGCATTTCTTTGTTGTCATAAATTTGCCGGCTGTAAATTTCATCACTAAGTATTGCTACATGAGGGTGTTTTTTCAAACCTTCAGCAAGAAAATCTATTGCTGATTTTTCAACGAAACTTCCTGTTGGATTGTTAGGATTTATGATCACTAACAACCTAGTTTTATCTGTTATTAAAGACAAAATTTTTTCAGGATTAAACTTTAAATTTTTATCGTTCAAAAGATCGTATGAAACGGCTTTTGCGCCAGAGTAGTTAATCATAGATTCATAAATTGGAAACCCTGGTGTTGGATGAATTATTTCCGCTCCTGGCTCAGCAATCATTGATATAGCAAAAAACATTGTTGGTTTCCCGCCTGGCATAATCATTATTCTCTCAGGACTAATTTCTTTATTATAAAGTTTTTTTATTTTTCTAGCGACTGCTTCACGACATTCTATAGTTCCGTTTGCTAAAACGTATCCGTGGTGCCCGTCATCTATTGCTTTTTTGGCTGCTTCTACTACGTGTTTGGGAGATTTAAAATCAGGTTGGCCCAACCCAAGATGTATCATTTCTTTGCCTTGCGCTTCAAGTTTTTTTGCTTCAGCTAAAATACTGAAAGCAGATTCTGTTCCAAGTCTTTCTAAATTTTTTGCTAGTTTCATTTTGTTTAATTTTTATAACTCAATTTTACTAATTTTCAACATACTATTATCGCTTTATCTGTATGCAATCTTATTTTTATTTAACTCTTTGATATTTTTACAACCTAACAAAATCATATCTCTAGTAATTTCATCCTTCATTCTCTTAAGAATAAGTTCAACTCCCCTTTGCCCGCCGGCGCCTAAGCCAAAAAGAAAACCTTTTCCAAAACTACAAGCTGTTGCTCCTAATGATAATGCTTTTAATACATGCGTTCCTCTTCTAATTCCACCGTCTAATATTAT
>Ga0307986_10001592_pt1 | contig 16491 bp, 21 predicted proteins | sample EllFjometageno82_FD_203170 | JGI IMG/M metagenome (GOLD analysis project Ga0307986, IMG submission 203170) | Marine microbial communities from Ellis Fjord, Antarctic Ocean - #82 | ecosystem: Environmental > Aquatic > Marine > Unclassified | place: Southern Ocean | collected 2014-10-09
TAATCTACCATCTTGAATAATATGCATTCTTCTTAAAAGCTGTTTGTACGATTTTGAGGTTATTTGTTGAGCTTCCTTATTATTTGTAACGTCAACCCATTCAATATTTTCATTGGAATGTTTTTTATAATGATTAATCTCAGCTTTACAAATATTACATGAATTATTGAAAAAAACTTTATTTTTCATTTAGTTTGTATTCTCCTTAATAAATTTTTCAGCTGCTTTTAATATTCTAACTTTTCTTTCTTGATTCATCTTTTCAGAGACTCTCACCATCATTGCGAGCCTTGGATTTTTTGAGAAAAATTTTTTATTCTTATCGATAAACCTCCAGTAAAGTCCATCCATCACATCGCACCAAGGGCCTTTTTTAAAATGCATCATTTTTAAAAAATAACTTGAACCACATATGTAAGGTTTTGTGGCAAATATTCCTCCATCACTAAACAAACCCATGCCATAAACATTTGGAGCCATGACCCAGTCAGAAGAGTCTACAAACATTTCCATGAACCATTTGTAAACTTGTTTAGGATTAATTTCGCACAAGTTCATAATATTAGCTAAAATCATAAGACGTTCAATATGATGAGACCAACCATAGTCAACAGCATTAGATATAGCGTGATCGAGCGGGGGTAATCCCGTATTACCTTTGTACCAATTATTTTTCATCTTTCTTTTGTGATTAAAAAAATTAGTTTTTTCTAAACGTTCATCAAAATTTTGATAAATTCCTCTCATGAATTCTCTCCAACCAATAATTTGCCTTATGTAGCCTTCAAGAGAGTTCATAGGAATTTTGTTTTCAATTTTTCTAAGTTTTTCAATTATTTCTTCTGGCGTAAGAAGCCCTAAATTAATCAAAGGACTTAACGCACTGTGAAATACAGTATTAGATTTATCAGTTACAGCATCTTCATAATCACCAAATAATTTTATTCTTTCTTTTAAAAATTCATCTAACCATTTATTTGCATCTTTTCTGGTAGTGGGAAACCAAAAATTTTTAGTATCACCAGGGTGATCTTTAAAATTAGTTTCAATAAATTTTTTAAGCACAACTGTATTTTTCGTTTCTTTGAATTTTGAAATTTCAGGAATCTTTATATCTTTTGGTAGTTTCTTTCTATTGTCTTCATCGAAACTCCACTTATCCCCTTTAGGTTTCCCATTTTTATTCATCAATAAATTTGTTTTAGTTCTTACAATTTTATAAAAATTTGCCATAAATGGCCTTTTATTATTTAAAAGATAGTCTTTAAATTCATTTCTATTTATTAGAAACATTGGCGTTTTAATTTGATTAACTTTTAACGATTTTTTCTTACAAAAATTTAAAATTTTTTTTTCAAAAAACTTATCTTCTATTTCAAAGAAACTTAATTCTTTAATTTTTTTTTCTTTAATTATTCTTTCAAGTTTTTTTTCATAAGATAGTTTAAAATCTTTATTTACATTTTCATAAATTAAATTAAAATTTTTAGATTTTAGTTCATCACTGAATGATCTCATTGAGGACAAAAATAATAATATTTTGTGTTTATGATGCTTTTCATAAGTACAAAGATCGAAGTCTTCTGCCATATAAAAAATATGATCTTTAAAAACATTTAGGTATTTTGAGGCGAATAACTGATTACCAAGTAATAAAAAAAGCTTCATATTATGATAAATTACACATTTTAAAGAGGTATTACACGCGTCATTATTCACATTTAAATAATGGTTAATAATGTTATTTTTATTGATGAAAAAAGTTATTTTAGGTGCAACAGGATCAATAGGGTCCTCATTAGCCAAAAGTCTAGTTAAAAGCGGAGATGAAGTTCATCTGGTAGGTCGAGATGAAGTTAGCCTCTCTAGTTTAGCTAATGAATTGAATTCATCATTTACTACTTGCGATATGTTAGAAGAAAATTTCACGGATAAAATTTTAAGTGACTTAGGAGAAACACCAATCAATGGGTTAGCTTATTGTGTTGGTTCTATAGATTTAAAACCTCTTAAATTAATTAAAAAAAGTGATTTCATGCAGTCATTTAATTTAAATTTAGTTTCTGCGGCAGAAATAATTAAAGCCTTAGCTGACAATTTAAAGCTGAATAAAGGTTCAATTGTATTATTTTCTACAGTAGCAGTTAAACAAGGTTTTCCTAATCACGCCATTGTGTCTTCTGCAAAAGGAGCCGTTGAAGGCTTGACACTTGCATTAGCTGCTGAGTTTGCGCCTAACATTAGAGTAAATTGTATTGCACCTAGTTTAACAAAATCTAAAATTTCAGAATTTATACTTAAAAATGAAAAAATGGCAGAGAGCATCGCTAAAATGCATCCATTAAAAAGAGTTGGTGAAGGAAGCGACTCCGCTTCTGTCGCAAAGTTCTTATTAAGTGAGGAAAGCTCTTGGATAACTGGTCAAATATTTGGTGTTGATGGAGGAAGATCAACTGTCGCATAACAATTTAGAAAAAAGAGCGTATATCTAACTCATGAAAAAAATTTTAGTTTTATTGTTTGTTTTAAGTCTTAATAATCAAGTATTCAGCGCCGGTGGTGATAGCGGTGGTAGCAGCGGCTCTTCAGCAACTTCATTATACGATCAAGCTGTAAAATTAATAAAAAGAGCTGGTAAACTTGAAAAAAAGGACAAAGGAGAGAGAGCAAAAAAACTATACTCTCAGGCTTTTAAAAAATTAAATAAAGCATACAAAGCTGATAAAAAAAATCCTGATATATTAAATTATATGGGTTTTACATCTAGAAAGACTGGTAATTTTAAAGAAGCTGAAAATTATTATCTTACAGGCTTAGATCTCAATCCAAAACACAATGGCATTAATGAGTACTTGGGAGAACTTTATGTTCAAACAAATAGAATAGATAAAGCAAATGAAAGATTGTCAGTTTTAAAAAATTGTGATTGCGAAGAATATCAAGATTTAGAATTGATTATTAAAACCAGAGGAACAAAGGTTTATTAAGAAATATCAAGAGCGTGTTTTTTTAGTTTATTAATAGGTATTAATTCTAGAGTTTTAATATTTGTTTTTTTTAAATAAATAGAACAAGCAGCTCCTTCTTCCAAAGCTCTAGCATACCAAGTAGCACAAACACACCAACAATCGCCATCCTTTAATCCTGGAAAACCAAATTCTGGATGCGGGGTAATTAAATCATTACCAACTTTTTTTGACCAATCTAAAAATTTATCAGTAACTCTCGCACAAACCGTATGCACACCTCTGTCATTTTTATCGGTATTACAACAACCATCTCTCATCCATCCAGTTAATGGATCTTTAGAGCATGGCTCTAATGGCTCACCAAATATATTTTTTTGAAATTGATCACTCATTTTGAGAAAATATTTGCAATTTTTTTATCAATCTCAACATTAAAAGAAAAAGAGCGTCTCTCACCTTTGGTTGAGAAGGGATAGGCAGTGTGCATTAAATAATTTGGAAATAACAGTACATCACCAACTTTAGGGTAATGATTATAAATGCTTTCACTTAAAAAATTTTTACTACCATTTATAAAATCAATAGTACCATTTGTTTTGAGATTTATTTTTTTTGATGCTGAAAACTTAGGCACTTTTAGATACCCAACTCCAGAAACATGACCGTCATGGAAATGTATTGGGTTATATTCATTCAAAAATTGTCTAACAACCCAAAAATTTTTAATTTTAACTATTTTAGGTTTTTTTCCTAAAGTCTTATAGATAAATTCTTTTATATTTTTTGAAATAATTTTTTCTAAATTTTTCTTTAAAAATAATTTCGGCAAAGAAATTTCTTGCTTCACTTGACCAACTAATTTTTTAGAATAATCTAATCTGCGTGTTAGTGATTTATTTGAGTTAATTTTATCTACCTCTTTATTGATTTTATTTATCAATTGTTTTGAAAACTTAAGCTTTGCAATTTTTGGACCAAATGGGCTTAAAACTTTTATCATTATAATTTAGTAGGATTTGGTTGTCCTTTGTAAACTTCTTCGGGATCAAATTTTTTTTCTTTTTCTTTAAATTTTAATTCAATTTCTTCAGTGTTTTTAATAGGTCCTAATGGAATTGATCTATAAAAACATGATTTATATCCAACGTGGCAGCTTGCGCCATTGCCTATATCGACCGACATCCACAAAGAGTCTTGGTCGTCATCAATTCTAAAGTCTATAACTTTCTGAACAAATCCACTTGTTTTTCCCTTTTGCCATAAAGCATTTCTTGATCTACTCCAATAGTGAGCTTCTCCTGTCTCTATTGTTTTTTTTATAGCTTCTTGATTCATATAACCTTGCATGAGCACGTCACCAGAATTACTATCTGTTGTTGCTACAGGAATAAGCCCATCTTCATCAAATTTAGGAGCTAAAAATTTACCTTCTTCTACCTCAAAAATACTTTCTCTTTTTTTAAACATGGGCGTAAAATAGTGAAAAAAAGACAAAATAGCAATTTGCATTAATGATGTATGTCCTATAAAAATGAGCTCATTATGAAATTAGTTAAAGACGTTGATAAATCTAGCTCTAAAAAACCTGTTGTTACAGATAAACAGGCAGAAGAAGCTTTTAAAACAATATTAACCTGGATAGGTGAAGACCCAAGTAGAGAAGGGCTCTTAGAAACACCGAAGAGAGTAGTCAAAGCTTTTAAAGAGTATTTCAAAGGATATAATCAAGATGCGAATGAAGATCTTTCAAAAACTTTTGGAGATGTAGAGGGATATGATGACATGGTGGTAGAAAAAAATATTACTTTAGAAAGTCATTGCGAACATCACATGGCTCCAATTATAGGTGTTGCTCATGTTGCTTATATACCTAATAAAAAAGTAGTAGGCTTAAGCAAACTAGCAAGAACAGTTGACATATTTTCAAAAAGACTTCAGACACAAGAAAGGCTTACAATGCAGATAGCCAAAACTTTAATGAATGCCTTAGACGCAAAAGGTGTTGCCGTTACAATTGATGCAGCTCACCAATGCATGACAATGAGAGGTATAAAAAAAGAAAAAGCAACAACTGTAACAAATTATTTTTTAGGTTCATTCAAAGAAGATTTAAGTTTTCAAAATAGATATTTAACATACATAGCAAAATAAAATGTCAGAAAAATTCAAAGCAATAATAATAGACAACCAAAACGAAAAGTTTTCTCGTGAGATAAAAGAGATCACTTCAAATGATTTAAAAGATGGAAATGTCTTAGTCAAAGTAAATTATTCAAGTTTAAATTATAAAGATGCTATGATTTTAAAAGACGGTGGAAGAATTGTAAGAAAATTTCCATTTGTACCTGGAATTGATTTTTCAGGAACAGTAGTTGAAAGTGAAGATGATAAATTTAAAAAAAATGATAATGTTATATTGACTGGCTTTAGAGTTGGTGAAGCTTACTTTGGGGGATACTCGCAGTATGCAAGAGTCAATTCTAATTTCCTAATTAAAACACCAAAAGAAATAGATAGTCACAAAGCTATGATGTTAGGAACGGCAGGGTTTACTGCTTTACTTTGTTCCTTTGCAGTAAAAGCAAAAGAAGAATTATTATTAGGGGAAAAAGTTAAAGACGTACTTGTCACTGGAGCTACTGGAGGAGTCGGGAGTATAGCTGTGATGATTTTATCCAAAATGGGTTACGATGTTCATGCAGTAACTGGAAAAAAAGACAAAGAAGACTATTTAAAAAACTTAGGAGCAAAAAATATTATTGACAGAAAAGAGTTTGAAGGTGAAAGTAAACTATTAGAGAAAGCTGTTTGGGACGGAGTAGTAGATACTGTTGGCGGTGCAGCTCTAACAAAAATTTTTGCTCAAACTAAACCAGGTGGAATTGTTGCAGCCTGTGGTAATGCTGGAGGTATAAAAATTAATACTACAGTTATGCCTTTTATTATCAGAGGAGTAAAACTTTGGGGAATCGACTCTTCAGGCTCTTCAATAAAAAGAAGAGAGTTTGTTTGGAACGAAGCAGCTAAATTAATTGATTTTACTAAACTAAAATCATTTACAAAAGAACTATCATTTGCTGAACTTTTAGAGACTTATCCTAAATTATTAAAGGGTGAGTATTTTGGAAGAGCTATAGTAAATCCAAATAAATAATCTATAATTAATTTTTTAATGGACTGGGATAAATTAAAAATCTTTCATACTGTTGCTGAAGCTTCTAGCTTCACTAAAGCATCTACTATTCTTAATTTAAGCCAATCAGCTATAAGCAGACAAATCCAAGCATTAGAGAGCGATTTAAAAGTTCAATTATTTGAAAGACACGCTAGAGGTTTAGTTCTTACAGATAGTGGTAATTATTTATATAAAACTGCACATGAAGTAATTTCAAAAATAAAGGATGTTGAGTCTAATTTGGGTGGCCAAAAAGATAAATTAAGCGGGAAATTGACCGTAACAACTGTAGTAAGTTTTGGAACAACTTGGTTAACCCCACGAATTAAAGAATTTATGGATTTAAATCCTGAAATAGAAATAGAACTTATATTTGACGATGAAGAACTTGACTTGAGCACACGTCAGGCCGATGTTGCTATTAGGATGAGAAGACCAAAACAATTAAATTTAATCCAAAAAAAATTTGTTGATTTTAATTACCACATTTATGGCTCAAATGAATATTTAGAAAAAAATGGCTACCCAAAAACTTTAAAAGATCTAGATAAACATAAGTTTATTACTTATGGTAGAGGAGCCCCATCGCCAGTTTATAATCCTGATTGGGTTTTAAAACTTGGTGCTAAAGAAGGAAAGAAAAGAAAATCGGTAATGAAAGTTAATAGTGTATATGGATTACTTCTAGCTGTACAAAGTGGTGTTGGGCTTGCGGCGATACCAGATTATATGGCGCACAATATAAATAATATAACTAAGGTTTTACCAAATGAAACAGGCAAACCCACAGAGACGCATTTTGTTTACCCAGCTTCATTAAAAAATGTAGCAAGGTTGACTGCTTTTAGAAATTTTATTTTCAGCAAGGTGAATGAATGGAAATTTTAACTTTTATAATTCCATTTTTAGTATTAATAACTGTAGTTGTTTTCATACATGAATACGGACATTATTATTTCGCGAGACGCTTTGGTGTTGGTGTCACTGATTTTTCCATAGGTTTTGGAAAAGAAATTTTTGGATTTAATGATAAATCTGGAACTAGATGGAAATTTTGTGCTGTGCCACTAGGTGGGTATGTTAAATTTTTTGGCGATAGAAACGTATTTAGCCAGTCTGAACAAAAAGAATTGCTAAAAAAATACAATAAAAAAGATCAAGAAAAAATTTTTGTTACAAAACCTTTGTATCAAAGATCTTTAATAGTTGCAGCTGGACCTTTTGCTAATTTTATTTTAGCTATTATTATTTTTTCGTTAATCTACATGTTTTCTGGCAAAGACTTTACTCCTGCTAAAATTCAAGAAGTTCAAAAAAATAGTCCTGCTTATATTGCGGGTATAAAGAAGAATGATGTAATTTTATCAATAAATAAAAATAAAGTTCAAAGCATTCTTGATGTATCAACTTATATTAATACTACATCATCTAAATCTATTGATCTAAAAATTTTAAGAAATAATATAGAAATAATTTTGCCTGTTATTCCCAAAAAAATAGTTTCCAAAGACTCATTGGGAAACAAGGTTAATAAAAAAATTATTGGAATAAAAGTTTCTCCACTTAACAATGAATTCGATAGACAGCGATTAGGTCCGGCCACTGCCCTATTTTATGCGGTTAAAGAAACTTGGTTTGTTACTAAAACATCATTAAATTTTATATTCTCAATGTTTAAAGGACAGGGAGATACAACGCAATTAGGTGGCCCTATTAAAATAGCAAAATTAACAGGGCAAGTTGCGCAGCATGGAATAATAGCTTTTTTAAGTATTACCGCTTATATCTCTATAAGCTTGGGTTTTATAAATCTTTTTCCGATACCCATGTTAGACGGGGGTCATTTAATGTTTTATGCTTTTGAAAAAATATTAGGCCGTCCTTTAAAGCAAAAAACACAAGAGGGTTTTTTTCGAATCGGTCTTTTTTTACTGTTTTCGTTAATGTTTTTCACCACAATTAACGATCTTAAAGATTTAGGCCTATTTTAAAGGCTTTTTTAATCATTAAAAAGTCAATAAAATCAACAGTTTTTAGACTACAATATATAGTGTTAATATTTATTTTGAGTACTAATAAAAGTGTTGATTTTACTTACTAATTGTTCAAATTAAAAAAATAACAAAAAGGGGCATAAAATATGAACAAAAAACAACTAGTAGCAAAAATATCGTCCACATTGGGCCAAAGTAAAGCTGATGCGGAAAGAACTTTTGACTCTATAACTACGATAATTCTTGATGAATTAAAGAATGATGAGACTGTAAAAATAGCGGGTTTTGGTACTTATAAAGTAGCAAAAAGAAAAGCTAGAGTAGGAAGAAACCCAAGAACAGGGGAATCTATACAAATAGCGGCTTCTCAAAAAGTTAAGTTTTTACCAGCTAAAAGCTTAAAAGAAATGTTTAATAAATAAACATTAATAATTAGTAGCTCCCATAATTTTGGGAGCTATTAAAATTTTACATATCTTTAATACCCTTAAAACATTGCTATTTTTGCATATCTAAAACAGCTTAATATCGTTGGATTAACTTTGTCTCACTTAATAAAAACAATTATTCGTTAATTATTTAAGGGAGAAAATATGAAAAAATACTTAAGTTATTTAATCACGGGAGCAGTGATTTACTTTAGTTTTGCCAACATAGCTTATGCTGAGACAACCATGTCTGAAGAAGGTCAATATATTTTCAATTCTTTAGCTTTTTATATTGGTGGAGTATTGGTTGCTTTTATGGCTGCTGGTTTCTGCATGTTGGAAAGCGGTTTAGTAACAACAAAAAGTGTGTCATCAATTGGAGCCAAAAATATAGGAAAATTTGCCATTTGTTCAATTGTTTTCTTTTTATTTGGTTATAATGTTGCATACGGTATTCCAGAAGGTGGTTATATTGGATCATTCTCAGTTTGGAGTGACGCATCTAGTATGGGAACAGGATATTCCGATAGTTCAGATTGGTTTTTTCAAACTATGTTTGTTTGTGCAACGGTTTCAATAGTTTCAGGAGCTGTGGCCGAAAGAATAAAAATTTGGCCATTCTTTGCTTTTGCAGTGATAATGTCTGGGTTTATTTATCCAATCTCAATGGGTTGGCAATGGGGAGGCGGCTGGTTAAGTACAGCTGGCTTTTCTGATTTTGCAGGATCAACTTTAGTTCATGCATGTGGTGGTGCGGCAGCTTTAGCTGGTGTAATCGTATTAGGGGCCAGAGAAGGAAGGTTTACTTCTAGTGGTGGAAAAAGAGTAATGGTGCCATTTGCAGCGTCAAGCATTCCACTTGTTACTCTAGGCACGTTCTTGCTTTGGTTTGGTTGGTTTGGCTTTAATGGCTTCAGCCAACTTGCAATGGGAACATTTGATGATGTAAATGCGATTTCAAAAATTGCAGTGAATACGCACCTCGCTGGTTCCGCTGGAACAATAACTGGTGCGGTGGTTACAAGACTTATTGGTGGCAAAACAGATATCATCATGATGCTTAACGGTGCGTTAGCTGGTCTTGTGGCTATTACAGCAGAACCACTAACACCAACACCTGGTTTAGCAATAGTTATAGGTTCAATAGGTGCATTGATTATGTATTTTGGAACTAAAATGTTAGAAAATTTTGGAATAGACGATGTGGTAGGAGCGATACCTGTACACATGTTTGCTGGAATTTTTGGAACATTAGCAGTACCAATAAGTAATAGTGAGACGTCTTTTGGAATACAGTTTGTAGGCACAATATCAGTGTGTGTATTTAGTTTTGTACTATCATACTTAGTCTTCTTAGCCTTAAAAGCAACTGTGGGTTTAAGAATAAGTAAAGCTGCAGAAAAACTAGGAACAGACAAATCTGAAATAGGAGTCTCTGCTTACGCAATTAGAGATTAAATAATTCTATACTTAAAATAGAATAAAAAAAGGCCTAGTCTTTCTCGCTAGGCCTATTTTATTTTAAAAATACAATTAGATAGTTTATATATAAACTATGGAAATAAAATCATCTCATACACTTGTAGAAGAGGCACTAAAAAAAATTAAGACTTTAAACACGAAAGAATTAAAAGACTTAATTGAAAAAGACAAAGTAACCTTAATTGACATTAGAGACATAAGAGAACTTTGGAAAGAAGGAACGGTAAGAGGGTCGATTCACATACCCAGAGGCATGATAGAATTTTGGCTGGACCCTAATAGTTCCTATTCTAAAACGAACAAAATTGGAGAAGATAAAGATATAGTATTATTTTGCGCACTAGGAATGCGCTCAGCATTAGCAACAAAATCTCTTGTTGATATGGGTTTTAAAAATACTTCACACATTCACGGCGGTTTTGATGCCTTAAAAAAAGATGGTTTTGAAATTATAAAAAAAGAAAAAAAATAAATTATTTTTTTGCTTCAATTAAAGCAAACTCTAACCTGTCTTGACCCCAGAATATTTTATTATTTATTAAAAAAGTAGGGGCTCCAAATACACCTTTGTCGAAAGCATCATCTGTTTTTTTCTTTAAAAGAGTTTTTATACTTTGACTTGAGGACCTCAGAAAAAAAGTCTTAGGGTTTACATCAATATTTTTGATAACTTTATCAACTATATTCTGATCATTCATGTTAAGTCCGTCCTTCCAGATGGCGTCAAAAATTTTATCTACGTAGAAACTTTGAAAATCATCTTCTTCAGCAATTATTACTCCCCGCATTAGATTTAAAGTTTTTATCGGAAAATAAGAATTAAATTTGAATTTTGTTTTATATTTTTCTGCAACAAGCTTGCAATCTCTTATCATAAATTTAGCTTTTGACGGTATAAATGCTGGAGCTTTAATTCCATGTAAATTATGCAACCCTCCTAAAAGTATAGGTTTGTATTTTATTTTTATATTTTCTTTTTTTTCAATTTTTTTGATTTCTTGATGAGCTAAAAATGAATATGGACTTATAAAATCAAAATAAAAATCAAATGATTTAATCATTAAAACCTATTTTTTTTGCAAAGAATATTCTTATAAACCAATAAAATAACAAGCCTACTGGGCCTGAAAAATAAGTTAAAGTTATTGGTACAAACATTAATAATTTAGGTATTAAGTATTTTTGCCCATCTCTTGCCATCCAAGATCCTACAAATAAACTTATTGACAAAAAATGTAGCCAAAATATTAATAAAAAAGTTTCCTCAGAATATACTGTATAAAGGTTTTCTAAACCTAGATACAAATTAAAGCCTTCGAAAAAACTACCGTCTAGGTAAATTTTGTAAGCAATAAATATATAAGCAACAGCAAGAAGTAAGGGCGCTATAATTGAATTGACTAAAAACTTTGTTACAGAATGATGGGGAATTATTGCAATCATTAACCAAAACGGTATTACTCCCCAGTTTGTAATTAGGTAAATAATTTCGTTAGTAAGGTAGGGTTGAATGTTATTTATCATTAAAAATAATATAGTATATTAAGTAAATGAATCCCACATTAAATAAGAAAGATTTTGAAGACCTTACAACGAATCTTAAGGATCTTGCGTATAGTTACTTAGAAAAATACAGTCCATCTAAACAACAGTTAAAAATTTTTTTACTCAAAAAATATCTTACTAAAATAAAAGGTAAGCAATCTAAGCAAGAAGTTTCAATTATAATTGATGAGATTATAGCAAGTTTAGAAAAAAATAGAATTTTAAATGATGAGCTTTATTCAGATTCAAAAGCTAGGATGTTTTTAAGAAGAGGCTATTCTTTAAATAAAATTAATCAATCTTTAAGAAATAAGGGAATTGAAAATAAACACATACAGCAAAGTATAGAAAAAATTAAAGAAGATACAATAGAACCAGATTTTGTATCTGCTCTGAAGCTTTGCAAAAGAAGAAGAATAGGGGCGATGAGACCTGAGGCAAATCGTGAACTTTATTATAAAAAAGATATGGGAATATTGGCTAGGGGTGGGTTTAGTTTTGAGCTTTCAAAAAAAATATTATTATTAGAAAAAAATGAGTTTAATAAATTAATTAGCATTGTTTGATTTTTTTTTTTTTTCTTCTTCTACCAAATAATCTAATTTACGTTTTAAGGAATTTCTAACTAAAATAAAAAATAAAACTCCAAAAAAAGTTACAGAAATAATTATTATAAGAATAGTTTTAATCATTTAAATTTTCAGATCTTTTTAGTAATAAGCTTGAATTTTTATAGTCTTCTTTTCCATATAAAAATGGTTTTCCATCAAGAGTTTTAATTATGGCGCCCGCATGTTCCGCAACAGCATGCCCAGCTGCGTAGTCCCATTCATTTGCTCTTTCTTGAGCTGCATATATGTCAAATTCTCCATTTGCAATAACGCAAAATTTATATGAGCTTGACATTTTAACTAATGACGTAACTTTGTGCTCATTTAGTTTATCCATAATTATTTGAGATGGATTTTTTGAACTAACCAAAGCAATTATTTTATTTTGAGGAGTTTTTTTGGAAGCATTGTTTTTTTTAGTTTCATTTTTTTCTATTAAATAACTGTTACCAGGTCCGTATGAATAAAAGAGTCTTTCTTTTTTTGGTGCTCCAACCAATCCTATATTAGGAACTTTATTTATGATTAAGGCTGCATTTAATGTGTATTCACTTTTTCCAACAATATATTCTCTTGTTCCGTCAATTGGGTCAATTAACCAAAAAATATTTTCTTTATTTTTTTTTTTTAAATCTACTGTCTCTTCAGAAATAATTGGAATATTTGGGGTCAGCTCTTTTATTTTTTTTGTAATAATTTCATTAACTTTTAAATCTCCATTGCTTACAGGAGAATTATCTTCTTTTGTTTCAATCTTTAATCCTTTTTTATATAGCTCAATAGATTCTTTTCCCGCAAGAACAAACGTATCTAATAAATTTTCTGTTAAAAATTTTAACTCACTATTGTTCATTTTTTAATTTTTCCAATGTAATTACCTCTGAATTTATAACTTGTTTGCCAAAGTTTTGAAAATTAACTGTAACCTTGTTATTAATAATGCTTTGTACCTGCCCAATCCCCCATTCTTTATTATTTGGGTTAATAACGTAATCTCCTGGTTCAAAATTAAAATGCATTATAGAAAATCATTAATTTTTATAATATACACTGAGAATGATAAATTCACTAGGTATCAAAAAGTCGCCCAAAGAAACCAATGTAGTTGTGGCAATGTCAGGAGGAGTCGACTCATCTGTTGTTGCTGGATTAATGAAGGAAGAGGGTTATAATGTTACAGGAATAACGTTAAAACTCTATGATGATAATAAAAAAAATAATGAAGGAAGACAATGCTGTGCAGGCAGAGATATTCTTGATGCAAAACGTGTATCAGAATTACTAGGTATTGATCACAAAATTCTATTTTATCAAAAAAAATTTAAAACTGAAGTAATTGATTCTTTTATAGACAGTTATGCTGCTGGTGAAACTCCAATACCTTGTGTCCAGTGCAATCAAACAGTAAAATTTAGAGATTTGTTTAAACACTCGAAAGAATTGAAAGCAGACGCACTCATCACAGGTCATTATGTTACAAGAGTTCAAAATAATGAACACGCGAACATGTATAGAGCTAAAGATCACAACAGAGACCAAAGCTACTTTTTATTTAGCACCTCACAAGATCAGTTAGACTATTTAAGATTTCCCTTGGGTCAAATTAATAAAATAGAAACAAGAGAAATAGCCTCTAAATTAAATTTAAATGTAGCAGACAAACCTGACAGCCAAGACATCTGTTTTGTTCCTAATGGAGACTATAGTTCAGTTATAAAAAAATACAGACCAGAGTCGTTTAAAAAAGGGAATATTTTAGATTTAAAAGGAAACAAACTCGGAGAACATGAAGGCATAATTAATTATACAATTGGACAAAGAAGAGGGATTAAAATATCAAATAATGAAGCTCTTTATGTAGTTAATATAAACGCAGAAAGTAATACCATTGCAGTTGGTACAAAAGATTCATTAATTATAAAAAAAATTACTTTAAGAGATTTAAATATATTAGGATCAAAAAAAGATTTTGAAAAAACAATTAAAATTAAAGTTAGATCTACAGGAGAACTATTAAATGCAAAAATTAAGTTTAAAGATAAAAATGCAGAAGTTGAATTATTAGATGAAGAAACTGGTATATCTCCAGGCCAAGCATGTGTTTTTTATTTAGATGATCAACTTGGGGATAAAGTATTAGGTGGCGGCTGGATTCATAGAACCGTTAATAAAAATTTATCCCCGTAGTTCACAGTAATTATTCCAGCACGTAATAAGTGATATCAATTTTTTAAAAATATGTTCTAATAGAATTAATTAAGAGGCAACTCTTAACTGGCCATTTAAGGAAAAACCGAGAGGTTCAAGCTTAAGGGGCAGAAAGGTTCACTGAGTAGCGCTAAAATAGTGGATCGTAAAGGCTTGGCGGTAGCGCCTACAACGACGAGCCAAAACTTAAGAATTTAGAAGGGAAACCTTCTAGATTCTCTAGGTTTTAATTTTTCTCCAAAACAAACTTGTCAGTAAATAAAACAAAATTACTCCAACAAAATAATTCCATTCCAAACCATGTTTTAAATGCACATTCCCGCTGGTGACTAAGACGGGTACACTAACTAAAGCAACTAAAATTAATGTGATAACTAGAATAATTTTTAATTTTAAAATTTTAAGATTAAAAAGATTAACAATTTTACTTTTGATTTTATATAAATTTGTTACCAGTAATGCTTGGGCAATTATTTCAAAAATAATAAAGCTAAGGAGAACGACTCTTCTTAAAAATTTAAATATTTTTATATCAGTTTCAATACCTAAAAGCATTGAGTGAATAATAAGAAAAAAAGCAGATAATATACCAAATACCATAAAATAATTATTTTTGATTTTTTGACTATTAAAATGATTCATTAAAACATTATTTTTCTTCCAATAAAAAATTAATAAAATAGACGTTAACAACATTGCGGGTTTAAAAATTAAATATTGAGGAAATGTACGAGATGCTCGACTTATAGATAAGCTTCCATCTAGATAAGGTATGGTAAAGTTTGACCTGCCAATCATGTCTACAGAAAAAATTGTATTATCTAAAAAAAGATAATTTTGAGAAATTATAAGACACAAGTTAATAGCTAAAAGTGGGACAATAAATATCCAAAAACTCAAACGTCTTATGTGAGCTATTTCTGACATGATCTATGATTTTATTATTTTTTTTTGTTTCTTTTTCTAGCTCTACGCTTTTTAGAGCCTATTTTTCTTCTACCTCTATGCTTTTTGGGATAACCCATTTTTTTGTCTCCTTTTTTGTATTTAGTTTTTCTAAAATTTATATAGAGTCCAAATATACTTATTTTATGAAAAAGTCTATAAGCACATTTTTAAAACACACAGCGCAAGATAAAGTCAATAGATCCGCTAACCCCGCAGTTGTTAGAGCTTCTACAATATTTTTTAAAAGTATGCAGGAACTTTTAAAACATAAAGACCCATCTAAGAATAACAGAGTTGATTATTATGACTACGGAAGAGCTGGAACACAAACTACTACTCAATTACAGAACATAATTGTAGAACTAGAAAAAGCCCACCATGTTTTTTTAACGCCGTCTGGTTTTGCATCTGTCGCGCTATCTATTATGAGTATTTGTAGGCCTGGAGACGAAATAATAGTTACTGATAGTGTTTATTTTCCTACAAGAATGATAACCTCAAAGCTCCTTAAAGAATTTGGTGTAAAAGCTCAATTTTATAATCCAGATAATTTTCAAGACTTAAAAAATAAGGTCACCAAAAAAACTAAAATGATTTTTGTTGAAAATCCAGGTAGTAACACTTTCGAATTTCAGGACCTATCTGCAATAGCTAAATTAGCTAAAAAGAATAATATTATTACCGCTTTAGACAATACTTGGGGAACTCCATTATACCTAAGACCTCTAGAAATAGGTTTTGACATGTCAATTTCCTCAGCAACAAAATATTTTTCTGGTCACTCAGATGTAATGGTCGGCACTCTTGCAGTTAATAAAAAAGTTTTTCAAAAGGTTAATTTTTACAATCGCGTTTCCGGATATAGAGCTTCACCAGATGATGCATATTTAGTGATCAGAGGATTAAGAACTTTAGATGTAAGACTTGAAAGACATGAAAAAAATACCAAAGAAGTAATAAAATTTTTATCTAAACAAAAAAAAATTGTAGAAATTTTATATCCTTATAAAAAAAGTTCAAAAGATTATAAGAATTGGAAAAAATATTATTCAGGTGCAACTGGTTTACTTAGTTTAGTAATAAAATCTAAAAGTAAAAATTCTGTTTTCAAATTTATAAATTCATTAGAAT
>Ga0307986_10001593_pt1 | contig 16479 bp, 20 predicted proteins | sample EllFjometageno82_FD_203170 | JGI IMG/M metagenome (GOLD analysis project Ga0307986, IMG submission 203170) | Marine microbial communities from Ellis Fjord, Antarctic Ocean - #82 | ecosystem: Environmental > Aquatic > Marine > Unclassified | place: Southern Ocean | collected 2014-10-09
CACTTACAAGACCGAGCTCGTAAGCTTTTGTTCCAGAAATAATTTCTCCTGACATGCAAAGATAATTTGCATTATATTTACCGAGAGAATGTTTTAATCTTTGTGTCCCTCCTATTCCAGGCACTAGTCCCAAATTAACCTCAGGTTGACCAAATCTTGAATCTTTACATGCGATAATGATGTCACATAATAAAGCAAGCTCCATACCTCCACCCAAAGCATATCCCTCGACAGCCGCTATAATTGGAATGTTAATTTCTTTTATCTTGTCAAAAAAACTAAAAAGACCTTTCGATTTTGCTGATTCTGTATTTAAATTACTAAGCTCTTTTATGTCTGCCCCCGGAGAAAAAAATTTCTGATTTCCTTTAATCAAAATAACTCTAGTGGAAGAGTTCATCTCCAACTCTTTTATACCTTCGTAGATTTCTTTAGAAGTCTCAATATCCAACGTATTGTTTTCTTTTTGTCTATTAAGAGTAAGAATACCTAAATGGTTATCTGTATTAATAATTATATTTTTATATGTTTTCAAAATTATTTTATATTTTTGTTTTTAGATATTATTAATTAGATTAACAAAAACCCACAAAAAAAACTTTGTACAAAAACCCATAATGGTGCACACAAAGACATATTAAACCCATTATGTGTTAAATGACTATTATAAAAAAATATAAATCGATTAAATTAAAAAAAATGACAATACAGGTTAAAGGAAATGCTATCTCACCAGAAGACAATCAGGAGACACCTATGCTAAGGAAGCCTCCGAAAGAGAGACCTAATATTGACCATTTAATAAAAAGAATACTAATAGAGAGAAGAAGCCAGGAAAGAAAAAACCTTTTAATATTGTTAGTTATTGTGTCAGCAATTATCGTAACTGGCATTTATATATATAATTAAGTCATCTATAGCTTTCATCTTAATTCCCTCAAGTCTTAGTCTGATTTAAGTAATTACAAAAAATCTCTTAAGAAAATCAATTATTATTGGTCGTTGACTTGTAACTAAATTAAGTTTTATTTACCCAAATTAAACGCTATGTGTGCAGATTAAAAATTTATGCAAACACAATTACGTGAGGATATAGAAAAAATAATTTTAGAAAACTATATAGAGTATCAGTATTTGTTTGTAGAGTTTCAGTCTAAATTTTTATCGGGCCTGTGCACCAGATATCAAAGTGTAGAAAGTGGTAATCTAGTTTTGTACTTCGCAAGACAAACCCATCAAGATATTTTGAGAAGAAAAGATTATGACCTTAATTTTAATCTTAGCTTAGAAAAATTTTGGGAGAATCATCAAGAAAGTAATCCAGCTCAAAAATCCATAATCAAAATTGGAGAAGAAACGTTATTACCAAAAGAAACTGCAAGAAGAAAAATTTTACAACTTATAAAACAAAAAGTACTCAATAAGAAAAATAGAAATATTGGGTGGTTGCCTAACGAAAAATATAAACAAAATTATAATTTATATATTGATGAAGAAATTGAAGGTGTGTCTAAGCTGATTAGATTTGTTTGCAAAAAACTAAACTATCCCATTTCTAGTGAAATAATAAACAATGAAGTAAAAGAAAAGTTTAGCTTTTATTGGTTTCATTATCTTGGAGTACAGCTTGAATATCTTAGACTGTGGAGCAAACAATTCAATGACCTCGAACTTGTTTCCATATTTCTGCAAGTTGCAAATTTATTTGCATCAAAAGCAAAAGAAAAAAATTTATCTCATAAAGACTTGTATGACAATCCAAGCTTAATCAATAAATTTATAAGCGCAAGTATAAGTGCAACCTCTATAGCTGAAGTTACTGGCATACCAAGAGCAACCTGCATTCGCAAACTAAAATTTTTACTAAAATTGAAAATAGTTTCACAAGATAAAATGTCAAAGAGATATTATATTATTCCTGAGGCTATATCGGCAGATCTGATTTCACAAAAACAAACTAAACAAGTAGTGAAACTTTTTAGTAATTTTTTTTTTATTTGTGTGAGAGCAATAATACTAAAACTTGATACTAATTAGAGACAAGACAACTAAACCAGACAAACAAAGTATAGTGAACAGGACGGTGGTATAAAAATTGGATCTATTAGATCTATTTAATCTTTTATTTAGATCGTTAATATCTACTCTATGGACAATTTTATTCTCATCCCTTTTAAGATATCTAAATTTATCTGATCTAAAATCATGTATTACTTGATCTCTAATTTTCATAGATCTGATTCAAATAGATTCAAAGCCTAGAGTCAATTTATTAGATACTATTATTTTTACCTGATATTAATCAAGTATAAACACTTACTAGGTATGGTATGATAATTTATAACTACTGCTTCATGTATTGATTGATACTTTTTCTAATTTTATCAAAGATTTCGTCAATGTGTTTTTTTTCAGAAATAAAAGGAGGTGCTAAAACCAGAGCATCAGCTGTTGCTTTAAGATTTACTCCATTCTCATAGCAAGCCTTGTAAACTTGAAAGCCTGCTTTACCCGGCTTATCTTTTTTTTTAATATCTACGCCTCCTAGCAAACCATAACCTCGTATATTTTCTATACACTCTAAGTCCCTTAAGGAATACAAGGCCTCTTGAAAATAAGGTGAAATTTCTTTTACTTTGTTAAATATATTCTCTTTTTCAAATATATCTTGCACTGCTAGAGCAGCAGCAACAGCAGCGGGTATTCCGGAATATGTATAGCCATGAAATAATTCTATTGCTCCTTCTGGTGCAGAGTCCATAACGGCGTCATATATTCCGTCTCGAACAGCTACAACACCCATAGGGACAACTCCATTTGTTGTAGCTTTTGCTAAAGTCATAATATCTGGTGTAACCTTAAATTCTTGAGCAGCAAAAGGAGACCCTGTTCTACCCCAACCAGTAATAACTTCATCAAAAATTAAAAGGATACCATGTTTATCGCAAATTTTTCTTAACCTGTCTAAATAGCCTTTAGGCGGAACTAAAATTCCTGTCGAGCCGGCAATTGGCTCAATAATACATGCTGCAATTTCTCCCTCAAATTTATTTGCCATTACTTCTAAGTCATCAGCTAATTCAGCACCTGTATCAGGCTGGCCTTTTATAAATTTATGTTCTGGCAAAAGAGTATGACGCATATGTTGAACACCTGGCATTAAAACACTAGAACACATTTCTTTATAATTATTGAAACCTCCAACAGATAAACCACCTATATTCATCCCATGATATCCTCTATCACGACCTACAAATCTAAATCTTTTCTTGTCCCCCTTCGCAGCATGATAAGCCATAGCAATCTTAATTGCAGAATCTACTGCTGTTGATCCACAAATTGTATAAAAAATTTTATTTAAGTCTTCTGGTGTATGTTTTGCAATTTTTGTGGCAAGTTCAAATGAGCCACCAAATCCTTGATTGAAAGGAAGGACGAAGTCTAGCTCTCTTAGCTGTTTTCCAACTGCTTCAGCAATCTCTACTCTCCCATGACCTAAAGGATTACAAAATAAACCACAACTGGCGTCAATTAACGTTTTTCCTTCATGTGTTTTTAAATACATTCCTTTTGCACTTATAATCAGTCTTGGATTTTTTTTAAAATCTCGATTAGACGAAAACGGCATCCAATGTTCATTTAAAGAATTAGGTATGTTAGTTCTATATGTACTCATTGTAGTTTATAAACTAACTGATTGTTTAGATTATTCAATCCTTAATATATAAAAAGTTTTGTCGCATAAATAGAATAATAAACAACATTAATGAAAAATTTAAAAAATTGGGATAAAAAAAATTGGCTATCATCGGCTAATTATATCTCAAGTTTAATTCATTTTTTTGAAAAAAAAGTCAAATTTAATAAAAAAACAAAAATTTTAGATATTGGGTGTGGGAGCGGTAAGATTATGTCTAATCTTTCAAGAAAACATCGAATGCAAAATTTACCTCTAGGACTCGATGTTGTTCGTCACAATAATAGCAGCAAAAAAATAAGATTTATCAAAATTGATGCATTAAAATATTTAAGCAGTACAAGAGAAAAATTTGATGTTATTTTTTTTAAACAATCTATTCATTTTTTTAAGCTTACTGAAATTAAGAAAATACTAAGATTATCAAAAAAAATTCTTCACCCAAAAGGAAAAATTATAATTTTAGCTCTTCATGCAAAAAAAAATCACTGGCCTGTATTCAAAACTTTTAAATTGAAACTTTTAAAAAGTTTTAAGAAAGATCAAATAATTTTGAAGTTAGTTAAATTTTCTTTTAAAGAATATAAGATTGACTATTTTGTTTACAAAGTAAATATGACTAGAGTTTCATATTTGCAAATGATTAAAAATAGATTTACCTCATGTCTTTTAAATTTTTCATCTAAAGAATTAAAAATTGGAAAAAAAGAGATCGAAAAAAAATACGCAAAAAAATTATTATTTTATGATCGATTAATTTGTATTACCTATAAAAAAAAATGATAGCTTATTTATTTCTTTTTTTAATATCTTTTTTAGCAGCCACAATTTTTCCATTTTCAAGCGAATTAACTCTGGTGGGTTTATTGAGTATTAAAAGTTACAGCCCTCTTGCTCTTGTAGGAATTGCAAGTTTTGGAAATATTCTAGGCTCGGTCTTTAATTGGTTCTTAGGTTTTTATTTATTAAAATATATTAATAAAAAATGGTTTCCCTTTAAAGAACATCAGATTAAGTTTGCTTCAAAATACTTCAACAAACTTGGTACTTGGATGCTGTTATTTGCTTGGACGCCAATCATAGGTGATCCTCTTACTTTTCTAGCTGGGGTATTAAGGGTAAATTTTTTATTATTCTTAATCTTAGTTTCCATTGGAAAAATTAGTAGATATTTTTTTATTTACTATTTAACAAATACATGACTACAGTAAGATGAGCCAGACCAAACTTTTTTATAACTTTTCTCCAATAAAAACTTGTAAACTTCATCAGATTTAATTTTAGTTTCTTTTTCTGAATTAGACAAATGTCTGTATCCTAAAATTTCAATACATATAACTTCCGGATTATATTTATTAAAATTAAGACTTTTTAGTACTTTCATTTCTGCTCCCTCAACATCTATATTTAAAAAATTTATTTTTTGATTTTTATATTTAGTTTGATCTAACAGATTATTAAATGTTTGACATTTTATCTTTTTAGTTTGAAAATTATTTCTAAAATTTTCCTTGGCCCAATTAATGTCAGTCGTATTAAGTTGGCTGAAATCTTTTTGATAATAAAAATCAATTTCACCATTATAGTCTGATATTGCCGATTGAATATTAATATCGTCAGGTCTTAAGTGGTTAAAAAGATCTAAAGTAAAATCATTAATATCTACATTTATTCCACGCCATCCTGTTTGATAAAGCAAATAAGTATTAGATCTTTGGAGAGGATGATGAGAACCAACATCGACATAAAAACCATTATTAGTATGTTTAACGTATTTCTGAATAGCTATATCTTCACCATCCATAGCATAGGATTTTTTTTTAAAAAAATAATTATTTTTAAGATAAACGTTTTGTAAAATATGAATTTTATTTTTTAATTTTTTTAGCATTAGCTGTTAGTCTTTCCAAAAAAAAATTCCACTACCAACACCTAAAAGAGTAGCCGAGATAACCCAAGCATTTTCTTCACTAGAAAATAAAACTAGAACTCCAAAAACAGCAATTGATATACCTATTATTTTTTTACTCATGTTTATTTTTGTGTATTAATTTATATTATGCTATCAGGCAAGATATTTAGACTTAATTTAAAATGAATAAAAACCTTTGGATCATCACTGTAAGTCAAATATTTAGTTTTACGCCAGCTCCGGTAAATGTTTTTTTAAGTGGAATTATTGGCAGTTCATTAAGTCCTATAAAATCTCTACAAACTGTCCCGACCTCTCTAATGATAGTGGGTGTTGCTGTCTTTTCTTTTTTTGCAGCTAAAATTATGAGTAGGATTGGAAGAAAAGCTGGATTTATATACGCGGCTATATTTAGCTCTATTTCAGTTTTATTAGCAGCCTTCGCAGTGTGGGATGAGAATTTTTACTTATTTTGTCTCTCTTGTTTTTTTATTGGTAACGGAATGTCTTTTACTCACCAGTATCGTTTTGCGGCAGCCGAAAGTGTAAAAAAATCTTTTATACCAAAAGCACTCTCAATTATAATGCTAGCTACAATTTTTTCTGCACTCCTGGGACCTAATATTGCTAATTTTAATAAAGATTTAATAAACGGGCACTTATTTGTTGGATCTTATTTGTCTTTAGCCGTTCTAACATTCATACCTGTTATATTTTTGAGTTTTTACAATCCAAATGTAGAACCTGTGAGAGCTAAGGAGTACAAAGGAAGAAGTTATTTTGAACTTATTTCACAACCTAGATTCTTGCAAGCTGTTGCATCCGCTGCTTTTGCTTATGCTGTAATGTCATTCTTGATGACGGCAACACCTATTAATATGCATGTTATTGAAAACTATAGTTTAAATAAGACTGGTATTGTTATTCAGTTACATATTGTCAGTATGTTCCTGCCATCTTTGATTACTGGAAATTTATTACAAAAATTTGGTCACAGTAAAATAATTTACGCGGGGGTTTTTTTTTATATGTTAACAATTTTGTTAAGTTTTTTAGAACCTTCTTTTTTTAACTATTTATTCTCTCTAGCTTTTCTGGGAGTAGGATGGAATTTTTTGTACCTATCAGGTACAGGTTTGCTTGTTTTATCTTATAGAGAAGAAGAAAAGTTCAAAGCCCAAGGATTTAATGACATTTTAGTTTTTTCTATACAAGCCTTAGCAAGTTTATCAGCAGGTTATATGCTTAGTATGACAAGCTGGAAAACAATGAATTTAATTGCCGTTCCTTTTTTAATTTTGATTATTTTATCATCAATTAGAGCTGATTTATCTAAAAATATCAAACAAAAAAACTGAAGCTTTTTATTTTGAAGACTTTAATATTCTTAGAATCTTGTTGTGTAATTTTTTATTAGAAGTTGCTAAAATATTTCCACCATTTATCGCAGATTCGTTATTCCAAGTACTGACAACCCCACCAGCTTTCTCAATTATAGGAATAAGAGGAACTATATCAAAGGCTTTAAGGTTAGTTTCAATTACTGCCTCCACTCTACCTTCTGCAAGTAGGCAAAAATTTAAAGCATCAAATGTTGCTCTACCGAAATAAGCAACTGACGAAACAACATTTTTAATTTTCTTATTTTTTTTTAAGAACGGTATCTCATGCATATGTCCTATAATTTTACATTTTTTTAAATTACTTTCTTTAGAAGTCCTTAAAATAGTTTTTTTATCATTAACTAAGTAAGATTTTTTTTGATCATTTATATAAAATTTACTTAAAGCAGGAAAGTTTGCTAAACCCAAAACAGATTTATTTTTATGAGTTATACCAATTAAATTTGACCATGATGGGGCTCCGACCATAAAAGCTTTTGTGCCATCAATAGGATCAATAAACCACTTATAATCGCTATTAGAATATTTTTCTAAAAATTCCTCCCCTAAGATAGAATCTTGAGGAAATTGTCTTACAATAATGTTTCTTATGAATTTTTCAAAAGCTTTATCTAAATTTGTCACAGGGTCAAACTCATTTTTATTTTTAGACTTATTGCTAATTTTAAGAGAAAATTTAGAGTTTTTGTTATAAAAATTATTAAGTTTACTTGGTAAATTTTTTAATAGTTTAAACGGTTTACTATGGTTCATAAGTTTCTATATCTTAATTAACTAATTTATTAAGTAGAATACAGCAAATGTTTCATGAAGAAATTTAGGCAAGAAAGGTTTAAAATTTAATTCAATCTCATATTTTGTTTTTATTAATCGTTTTATTGAGTAAATCAAAAATATTTATAGACCAATTAAGAAAATCAGTCATCAACTCTTCCGAAGGTCTTATATTTTTTATCTTAGCGTCTGTGCCAGATTCACCATCTGGTTTTAAAGCAACATAGATTCCTTTAATATGTCCATCATCAATAATTTTAGAAATCGTTTTGTATGAATATTCAGGAACTTTTTTGGCAATCTCCTCCTTATAAATTTCTTCACCTTTTTCGTTAGCATAAAATATTTCAAGAAAAATTTTAAACCTTTTTACAGTCGAGAAGACCCATTTTAACTGTTGGCTTTCTACTTGATTGCTATAAATCTCACGAAATACCAGCGAAACACCATTACCCAGACTTTTAAAATTTTCTCGTTTTAATTTAAAGGGAAGCTTTTCTAAATGTAGTTTAGAATATATTCTATCTTCTCTCTGGTCTTGTTTGTCCATACAAATCCACCTCCATTTTCTTATAAAATTTCATATAGAAAATTTTCTATATATTATTTATGTAAAAATATATTTAAGGCCCATCTAACTATGGAAACAACATATTAGCTACTTATTCTTTTGACCACATATAGACCAAAAGCTACTGCAGGACCAATTCCTAGGGCATAAAGTAAAGTGCCAGCACCAACGGTACCTCCTAGTGACCATCCGCATAAAACTACAAAGATTTCAATGGTTACTCTGATCGTTGCGATAGAAAAATCAGTTTTTTTTTGGAAACCAGTCATTAATCCGTCTCTAGGTCCAGGGCCCAATCTTGCTATCAAGTATATTCCACTACCTAGCCCAACCATCAGTACAGAAATAAAACATAATAAAAATTGCCCAATCCAAAGTTCTGGCGCTTTAAAAAAAAATATTGTCACATCAATCATGATCGAGATGATGATAACATTTAGTATCGTGCCCATACCTATTTTTTCATCTAAAAAAAACCACAAAAATAAAACTATTAAACTTACTAGGAAAGCGCATGTTCCAACTGATAAATCCAGATTTAAAGCAAGGCCTTGATGAAAAACATTCCAAGGTGAAGCCCCAATAGTTGAAATGATTAACAAACCTTCACCTAAACCAAATATTATTAGACCTAAACATAATAAAAATAGTGTTTTAAAAGAGGGATTAAGATTTCTCGGTGAACTTGAGCTCCAGGATAATTCAGGAATTTTTTTTATTTGTAGAAACATTTATCTGTCTATCAAATGTGCAAAGTATACACAATCAACATATTAATCTATATTCTACACATGAAACAAAAAAATTTTTTTGAACTCAACTTTAAAGATTTAAAAAATTTTTTAATTAAAGAGTTAGCAGTAGAAGAAAAAAAAGTTTCTATGCGAAGTAAACAAATTTGGCAGTCTGTCTACAAAAAAGGTTCCTTTGAAATTAATAATCTAACCACTTTTCCGTTAGAGCTTAGGAATAAGCTTAATAGATTAATGAGTCTACAAAGACCAAAAATTGCCAATACACAAACTTCAAATGATGGAACTATAAAATGGTTGATTAAACTTTTTGATGGGAATGAGGTTGAATGTGTTTATATTCCAGAGAAAACTAGAGCAACACTTTGTATCTCTTCACAGGTAGGGTGTACTCTAAATTGTAAGTTTTGTCATACGGGCACACAACGTTTGGTCAAAAATTTAAGCTATGCAGAAATAGTAAATCAAGTAATGATTGCTAAAGAACAAATTAACGACTGGGATGAAAAAAAAAAAATAACTAATATTGTACTTATGGGCATGGGAGAACCTTTTTATAACTATGAAAATGTTAAAACTGCAGTTGAAATATTAAAGGACAAAGAAGGTTTAAATTACGGACCAAAGAAAATAACTGTTTCTACAGCAGGTATTGCAAACAAAATACCAGATGCAGCAAATGAAATAGGAACTTATTTAGCTTTATCACTTCACGCTCCAACTGATGATATTAGAGAGATGATTATGCCTATAAATAAAAAATTTAAAATTAAAGATTTAATCAAACAGTGTAAATATTATAGTTCTGTTGTAAAAGAAAAGATAACCTTAGAGTATGTCATGCTTAGAGACATCAATGATAGTATTGAATGTGCCAAACAGTTAGTTAAACTTATGGCTCAATTTCCTTGTAAGATTAATCTTATCGAGTTTAACCCTTGGCCAGGAGTTCAATACTTGCCAACTGAAAGGAATAAAATAGAAAAATTTGGTAAAGTTATTCAGGAGGCAGGCTATGTGGCAACCATCCGAAGGTCAAGAGGACAAGATATCCTGGGTGCGTGTGGACAGCTAAGAACTGAAAGTGAAAAGAAAAAAAATATATAAAAATAAATTATCTTAATAACCGAATACCCTTAACCATATTTTTTGTAGTAAAGTTAATCAGCTTAGTAAAATAGCTATTATTTACTTTTTCAATACATTGATCAAAATTAATTATTTTATCATGATTTTTTTTAATAAATTTTTCAAATTTATCATAATCCTGTGCATCCCAATAATTAAGATGAATTTGTGTTGATTGAATTCCAAATGGTAACATGATTTCTTTGTAGAACAACTGAGGAATAAAATTAATATTATTTTCGGTATATGGCATCAATCCATAGCCATCAATTATATTTTTTATTTCTAATTTTTTTAAAGCAGAAAAAGTATTTTTATCATAGGTGTGGTTTGGTGCAAAAAAAGATCTAATGTTAATTTTTTCTTCTCTAAATACTTTAAGTCCTTTTCTTATTCGCATTTCCTGAATTTCAGAATCGTGACCAAAAAACTCTGAACGTCCTCCATAGCCAAAATAATCTTTTCTATTAGTTTCTCGATCATAAACATGGGAATATCCGTGCATAGATATTTCCCAACCTTTTTTTTGCCAAGCCCTTGCTTGGTCCCAAAAGTTTTCATTTTTCTTATAAGCTTGCAGTTCTTTATCTTGATTCTGCGGTATGATTCCTAGGAGTGGTTTGATATTGTATTTATCAAACAAATTTTCACATTTATTCATAAGCGCCCAGTTCATGTTTGGCGCAATATCATCAAAACGTATTAATAATCCGGTATATTTTGTTAAGTAATTTTTAATTGAATTAATCATTTTTGCTTATAACTTAGATTATATCGTGAAAACTTATATTATCAAAAAGCTTTCTGAAACAGACAAAAGTCAATTATTCGACTTTTATAAAAAAGTTTATAACAATGTAGATAAATCATTTATAGAAAATATTAAATGGTACTACAGAATAGGTTATAACAGCTACGAGCCCATAGTAATTATTGTAAATAATAAAATTATTGGCCATGCAGGTTTGATACCTAATGATATCAAATTACAGAGTAAAAAGTATTCAGTAATTTGGTTTATAGATTTTATTATTTTGCCAGAGTATAGAGCAAAAGGTTACGGTAAAATTTTAACTTTAGAATGGATGAAAATTTGCCCACATCAAATAACATTTTGCAACAATTCATCTTTAAGTTTATTCAAAAAATTAAATTGGAAGAGCAATTCTTCAACTAATAGAATTATCTATCCAATTAATTATTTTAACGTAATACCTTTGTTAAAGGATTTCAGACTTAATATAGGCGATGACTTAGTAAGATATTTGTTAAAAAGAAAATTAAAAAAAACAAAATTAATTATTCCCGTTCAAGTTTCAGAAAAACTTATTCGAGAACTGGTAAGAACAGATCAAGAATTTGAAAAAAATAAAGCCACACTTATAAGAGATGAAAGTTGGTTCAGATGGAGGATACTTGAAACACCTTACAGCAAAGATATTCTTTTTTTTGAGGAAAATAATCAAATTATAATAGGACACGTATTTAGATATAAAAATATTAAAAGATTAAATATTATTTACACCAATTTCAAAAATAGCGAAAAAAATATATTTGAAACAGTTGTTAAATGGTCTATAGACAATCAAATAGATTTTATATGGTATGTAACGACAAATATAAAAAATTCTAATAGTTTATTCTCAATGTTTTTTAAAAAAAAATTAAATTTTGCTTTTAATACTTCAAGTTCAGATCTTTCTCGATCTTTAGAGAGTGGATTAACTAATGCTCAGGGTATCGATAGCGATATTGACTATATTTTGAGAGATAGATAAAATTTATGAATAGAAAAAAATTTGAAGAATACACAAAAAACTTAAACCTAAAGCAAATACACTCAGGAAGTATTTGGACTGAAGGTCCTTGTTATCTCAGAAAATCGAATAAGGTTATTTGGAGCGATATACCAAATAATAGAATGTTGAGTTTTGACTTTAATAAAGTTGACATTTTTAGATCACCTTCAAATTTTTCTAACGGAAATACTACTGATAATGAAGGTAACCTTGTAACATGTGAGCATGGAGCAAGAAGAGTTACTACTACAGATCAAAACAATGTTATTTCCTTGATCGCAGACGAATACAATGGAAAGCGATTAAATTCACCAAACGATGTTTGTGTTCATTCAAATGGAACTATTTTTTTTACAGACCCTCCATATGGAATAATTAACCCTAAGAGAGTAGAGGGTTTTCCTGGAAAAATGATGTACGGAGGATGTAATGTTTTCAAATATAGTCCAAAAAAAAATTTATTAGAAGCCTTAGTTACCGACATGGAAAGACCCAACGGAATAGCGCTGTCACCTGATGAATCTCATTTATTTATCTCAAATACTGGTGATACTAAATATATCAGACGATATGAAATTGACAAAAATTTAAGAATATCAAAACCAGTTGAGTTCATTAAATCAGACCCAGAACACGTATTTGATGGTTTTAGATTTGATGTAGACAATAACCTTTGGACTAGCTGCGGAAAAGGAGCAGCTTGTTATTCACCTTCTGGCGAACAAATTGGATATATTAAAATACCAGAGATAGTATCTAATATTGATTTTGGCGGGTCAGAAGGAAACATATTGTTTATTACTGCTAGCACTTCTCTTTATATGGCTAATTTAAATATTAAAGGTGCAAAATTTAAATAAATAAGATGAATAAAAAAATTTTAGTAACAGGAGCTTCTGGTCATTTAGGTGGAATGCTTTTTAATTCTTTATCTGCGATTGGTTATAAAAATCTTCTAGGTACAGATTTAAAAAAAAAAAATATAAGAAAAAATCAAAGATTTATATTAGGCAATCTTAAAAATTTTAAAACAATAGTAAAAATGACAAAAGGCATACATGCTATTGTTCATTTTGGGGCTATTCCAATAGAGGATACACAACAAAACATTCTACATAATAATATTATAGGTACTTATAATCTTTTTGAGGCTGCAAGAATTAATAAAGTAAAAAGAATAATTTTTGCCAGCTCAAATCATGCTATTGGTTTTCACAGAAGAACAACCAGACTAAATGAGTTTTCAACACAAAGACCCGATAGCCATTATGGTTTGAGCAAAGCTTTTGGTGAAGAACTTTCAAGGTTTTACGCCGACAAATTTAACATTAAATCTATGTGTATTCGAATTGGTTCCTGCTTAAAAACTCCCGAGGATAGAAGACATGTATCAACATGGATTAGCTATGAAGACCTTACTCAATTAGTTGATATTGGCATTAAACATAAATTGATCCATCATGAAATTGTTTACGGAGCATCAAAAAATAAAAAATCCTGGTGGAATAATTCTAGAGCTTATAAACTTGGATACAGACCTAAAGATAGCGCTGATCGATTTAATATTAATTTACTTAGCAAAAATGAATATAAAAATAAAATGGCCTTACTTTTTCAAGGAGGTGTTTTTACCTCTGCAAACTTTAAAGGCAATATTAAAAAAATTAAATAAAAAAATCAATCAACAAATAACAAAACTTAGCAAACATGTTTTTTATAAAACTTTTTCAAGAAATTAAAGATGTCACTATACCTTTGTATAAAATTTTAATTCCATTCGTTTTTATAATTAAATTTTTAGAAATTGTAGGTGCTGTAGATTTAATCGCTAAAGTCTTTGAGCCTTTGATGAGTTTAATTGGATTGCCCGCTGCAGTTGGTATTATTTGGGTTACGGCACTAGTTGTTAATATATATGCAGCTTTGATACTGCTTGTTAATCTTTTACCTTTCATTGATATGAGCGTTGCTCAAATTACAATTTTGTCTGTGGCTATGTTGCTATGCCATAATCTTGCTGTAGAATCTGCGATATCAAGATCAGCTGGTGTTTCATTTTTATTTACAGTTATTTTTAGGCTTATTTCTGCTTTTTTTGCTTCCTGGATTTTAAATTTAATTTACACATACTTTAACTATTTAAACGAACCTTTTGTAACCTCTTTTACCATCGAACTACCACAAGCAGGCTTATTATTTTGGTTAAAAGATCAGGCTTTGTATTTATTTTATATTTTCATTATTGTTGTGATTTTAGTAACTTTATTAGAAATCTTAAAATTTCTAGGTGTAGAAAACTTTTTAAAAAAGATATTAGTACCGCCACTACGATTTTTTGGAATTAGTGACTCTGCAATGAACATTATTATTGTTGGAATGACTATGGGCCTGCAGTTTGGCGGTGGGATTTTAATTAAAGAAGTTAATTCTGCAAAGATAGACAAACAAAGTGTTTTTCTCTCTATACTCATGATCAATCTAGTGCATGCTGTTATTGAAGATACTTTATTAATGCTCGCAGTAGGTGGGCACTATTCAGGAGTTGTTTTTGCAAGAATAATTTTTGGGCTTAGTATCTCTCTACTAATGCTAAAAATTTATCAAAAATATAATTTGTTTTTTGAAAAATATGTTTTTAATGAACGACTAAGATCCCTGCCTGTCCATAAGAAAGATTAAGATTATTTTTCTTCTTCATCAACATCGCTACCTAAGTCTAAATCGTCATTGTCATCATCGTCTAAATCTTCATCTTCTTCATCTTCAAAATTTTCATCTTCATTAGTATTGTTTAGTGCTGCAAATTCAACTTTTTCTTTTTTAATCCATTTTTCAGCTGATTTTGGAATTTCCTCTTCTTCCTCCCAAGCCTCTATGTCAGAGATTTCTAAATCTAAAGCTTCGGCAGCCGAATCTAGGTCTAGCTGCAGTTCTTCTAGTAACTCTAAAAATTCTCTATATGTCATATCTACTTTCTAGTTGCCGTTTACACTAATTTTTTTATTTTGCTAAGTAAAAAAAACAATATTTATAGATTTTATTAGAATAAAAAGAGAATTATTCGAGATCTTTTAAGTGAAATTACTGTCAGGCTTTGATAATTTTTTGAGTAATTCTATCTAAAATTATAGCTAATATAACAATAGCAGTTCCACCGATAACAGCCGAACCAATATCTAGCCTCCCTAGCGCCACATACACAGTAAGACCTAATCCACCTGCTCCTATCAGCGCTGCTATAACAACCATTGATAAAGCTAACATTAGAGTTTGGTTAATGCCCGCCATTATCGTTTTAAGAGCTAGAGGTATTTCAATTTTTATTAAAATTAATATTTTTGTTAATCCTAAACTTGATCCAGCTTCTTTGAATCCTTTTCCCACTTGTCTAATACCAAGATTTGTAAGCCGTATAATAGGAGGTAGTGCAAAAATAATTGTAGCCACTACACCGGGGGTTAAACCTATTCCAAAAAGCATAACTACTGGAATTAAATATACAAAGCTCGGGATAGTTTGCATGACATCCAATACTGGTCTTAATATTACTTCAAATGTCTTACTCCTAGAAGAAAGAATTCCTAAAGGTATTCCAATAATTATACAAAAAATAACAGCGGTAAAAATCATCGCTAGAGTTGTCATACTTTCGGACCAGAGATCAACAAGATCAATAAAAACTAAACCAACTACAGTGAGACAAGAAAATTTTAAGCCATTAGTCCTGTAAGCAAAAAATATAAATATTAGAATAGCAATTGGAAATGGAATTAAATTAAAAAGAGAGTCTAGGCTATTTAAAACAGTCTCAATAGGAGCCGAAAGTTTTTTAAAGAGTGGTCGTTGTGTAAACAACCACTCTTTTACATTTTTCTCAATCCATTCAGCTATAGGTATATATATTTCATAGTCAGAAGGCGCTAATTTTAAACTCACTGTTTTGACTTACCAGTCTACTTAAACCAACTATCGAATGCACTTTGATTAGCTTTTATCCAAGCAGAAGCATGTTTCTTGATTGCTCTTTCACTTTTTTCACCTGCATTCATTTTCATGTTCTGCGCAGCAATGTCCGCTAATGGAATAGATGCTTTTTTTAACATCTTTTCAACCTTAGGATTAGCTTTCAAGAAATCAACGTTTGCTGCAGCACGAATATCATCCGCACCAAAACCCATATTAATTTTAGATTTTGTTGCATTAGGCACTTTAACCGACTTAGTTTTACTGTAAGGAACGTCTATCCAAACAACATCTTTGCCAAGCTCTAGAGCACCAACTGTCCAGTTGGGAGTCCATGTGTAAAACAACACAGATTTTCCATTTTTAAATTTAGCAATCGCATCAGCCATAGAAGCCGAATAGTCTGCTTGAATTGGATTAATAAAGTCACCTAAACTTAGTTCAGCAAAGTGTTTTGTAATTTGCTTTTCACAACCCCAA
>Ga0307986_10001597_pt1 | contig 16459 bp, 17 predicted proteins | sample EllFjometageno82_FD_203170 | JGI IMG/M metagenome (GOLD analysis project Ga0307986, IMG submission 203170) | Marine microbial communities from Ellis Fjord, Antarctic Ocean - #82 | ecosystem: Environmental > Aquatic > Marine > Unclassified | place: Southern Ocean | collected 2014-10-09
TATGCTGAAGAGAGAATATTGCCCGCTCAAATAGCGGTTAAAATTCCAGATGGTATTTCTCATAAAATAGCTGCGTGTATAATGACAAAAGGTTTAACGACACATTATCTTTTATGCAAAACTTATAAACTAACTTCTAATGACGTGGTGCTTTTTCATGCTGCAGCAGGAGGTGTGGGCCAAGTTTTTTCGCAATGGGCAAAAGGAATTGGCTGTAAATTAATTGGTACCGTTGGTTCAGATGAAAAAATTGATATTGCTAAACAAAATGGTTGCGATCATGTAATTAATTACACAACCCAAGATTTTGTTAAAGAAGTTAAGGATATTACTAAAGGAGTTGGCGTATCAGTAATTTATGACGGTGTTGGTAAAAATACTTTTCGAGGTTCTATGGAGTGTTTGAAGCCTAGGGGAACCATGGTTTCTTTTGGCAATGCATCAGGTCCATTAGATCCATTAGATGTCCCAAAGCATATTCAGTCAAAAAGTTTATTTTTTACAAGACCAACAATGAAAGATTACTACACAACAAGAAATGAAGTGGTTGAAGGTTCAGAAGAACTGTTTAAGCAAATAAAATTTGGAAAAATTAAAATAAAAATATTTAAAGAATATAAATTAGTGGACGCTAGGCAGGCTCACTTAGATTTGGAAGCTAGAAGAATTAACGGTCCGGCTATAATAATTCCTTAATGATAAAAACAATAATTTCACCATGTATCAGTATCTGTAAAACTGATCCTGTGACTGGCTATTGTTATGGTTGTGCTCGTACGGAAGAAGAAAAAAAAATGTGGAAAAACGAAAATACAAATGATGAGTGGAAATCAGCGAGTCTAAAATTAATTGCTTCAAGAATGAAAGGCTGGCAACTAGAAACTTTTAAAGAATCTTACCATCATAAAATGAATAATGGAATATCGTTGTTTAAAAAAAATCTTTTAGAAAAAAATAAATTATAAATCTTTTTTCATTGAGTCCATATCGCTCAAGTGATACTTAAGTGCTTGATTGGAAAGTCTTATTTCTTGTAAAAATAAAAAAATTGAAATTATCATGCAAATACAGCATCCAGCAAAAATTATTCTAGCTGTTTGTAAACTTCCTAAGTAGAGCATTAAAACCGTAGACATATTAAAAAGAAAACCAAAAGCTGCAAAACCCATCGTGTATTTCAATATATTGGTTCTTTTATTTAACACGTGCAGCTGATTTTCCCATGCAGGAGGGGTCCGTTTTTCAAAAATATACTGATCATGTATTTTTCTAATTAAACTACTTAAAGTATGAAATCTATTGCTATACATAGTCATCATTAGAGGTATAGCCGGAAACATTAGCGCTGCAACTGTGTAATCTATATCCATATCGAATCAAATTGATTATGTAGATAGTGTTTGGTATTTACAAGTAATTATTCACTGATGTCTCATTTTAAAATATTTATAGATCTTACAAGATTGAACAAGCCGATTGGTATTATGCTTCTTTTTTGGCCTTGCACTTGGGGACTTGCTTATGCTTACAGTGAAGAACAAAATCTAAATCAATTTTTATACTATTTTATTTTATTTTTTTTAGGTTCTATTTTGATGAGAAGTGCCGGATGTATTGTTAATGATATTGTGGACAAAGATATTGATAAAAAAGTTCAAAGAACAAAAAACAGACCTCTCGCCTGTGGTTTAATTTCTATAAAATTAGCACTTACTTATGTTGCAATTCTTTGTGCTGTAGCTTTTTTTATTTTGATTCAATTTAATATACTAACAATTACTCTAGGTATTACGTCGATGTTTTTGGCATTTTCTTATCCATTCATGAAAAGAATAACTTATTGGCCTCAACTATTTTTAGGTTTAACTTTTAATTGGGGTATTGTTATGGGATGGGTAGCTTTAACCAATAATATTTCCATTGAAATCATTACACTTTACCTAGCGGCCATATTTTGGACATTGGGCTATGACACTATTTATGGAGTTCAGGATATTATAGATGATGAAATAATTGGAATAAAATCAACATCTGTTAAATTTAAGAAAAATATAAAATTGTTTGTTGCTATTTGCTATTTGTTAAGCTCTTTTTTAATTTTTGGCTTGTTTTATAGTCAAATCGGCTTAAATAGTTTTACGTTTTTATTTACAGTTTTTGTTTTAACTTTAATGTATCAAATAATAAAATTTAAAAAAGATAATCCTAAAAAATGTTTACAAGCTTTTAAGTTAAATGCTTTTTCCGGTTTTTTATTATTTTTTGGAATTTTTTTAATTAATTAAAAATTATGGAACTAAAAGAAATAAAAATTATAATTAAACGCTTATATAGAGAACATGTTAAAAAATATTTAAACAAAATATTTTTAGCTTTATTTCTTTCAATAGTTGTAGCTATAAGCACTTCTGGAACCGCATGGCTTCTAGACCCAGCTATAAAAAAAATATTTATAGAAAAAGATCAAACCCTAGCATGGGTTATACCGATTTTTATTATTATTACTTTTTCTGCTAAAGGAATTTCTCTCTATTTCGCAAGAATAACTGTTATCAAAGTTGGTCAAAGAATTGGAGCAGAATTGCAAAAAAAAATTGCAAATAAGATATTAGCTGCTGATATTAAAACTTTAGACAATAGACATTCAGGTAAATATATTTCAAATATTTTTTATGACGCCGGTGCTGTTATAAATCTAGTTAGTACTGGTGTGCTTAATCTTATGAAAGATAGCTTCTCATTAGTAGCTCTTGTAGGCCTTATGTTCTATCAAAATTGGAAGTTGGCATTATTTGCAATTCTTATGATGCCATTAGCTGCTTTTTTTGCAAAAAGTCTTGGGAAAAGAATAGGTAAGGTCCAAGGTGAAGCTAGTATAAAAACAGGTGAACTAGTGGTGCTCCTCACAGAAATCTTTAAAGGAGCAAAAATGATTAGAATTTTTCAAAAAGAGGAAGAGGAAACAGTTAAAGTAGATCAAATTATTTCTAAAGTTACTGAAAAAAATATAAAAATTAGTAGTATATTAATAAGAGCTACACCTGTTATGGAAACTTTAACAGGTTTTATGATTGCTGGCTTTATTTTTTTTTCTGGCAAATTAATTAACTCTGGGGAGCTGGAACTCAATAATTTTTTTTCTTTTTTGACCGCTATGATGTTAGCTTATCAACCAATACGTTCCTTAGCGACAATTAATATGACAATTTTTCAAGGCGCAACTGCTGCTAAGAGAATTTTTTTAATCCTTGATGAGCCTATTGAAACAAAAGATGATTTTAAGTTTCATGATTTAAAGTTAAATCAATGTAGTATTAAATTTAACAATGTAAATTTTCACTACTCTAATACGAAAGAAAAAGCCGTAAAAAATATAAACTTAGAAATTAAAGGAGGAACTGTAGCAGCATTTGTAGGTCACAGTGGTGCTGGGAAAAGTACAATTATAAGCTTACTACCTAGGTTTTATGAACCACAAAGTGGAAAAATTTATATAGACAATCAAGATATTCACAAAGTCTCTTTAAGGTCTTTAAGAAAAAGTTTATCGATGGTTAGTCAAGATATTATCCTGTTCGATGACACAGTTAAGGCAAATATCGCTTATGCTAATAGTAAGGCATCGGATGAAGAAATAGTAGAAGCTTGTAATTTTGCTGCAGCAAATGAATTTATCAAAAAACTGCCAGAAGGCTACAATACTATTATAGGAGAAAATGGAGTTAAACTTTCAGGTGGTCAAAAGCAAAGATTGTCTATTGCTCGAGCTATTTTAAAAAAATCTCCTATAATTCTTTTAGATGAAGCCACATCATCTTTAGACGCAGATTCTGAAGAAGTAGTACAAAATGCAATATCTAACTTAATTAAAAACAAAACTACACTAGTAATCGCGCACAGATTATCAACTATACATAATGCTGATCAAATTTTTGTTTTAAAAAATGGAACAATTATTGATTCGGGAAGTCATGATTATTTAATAGAAAAATCAAATGAATATAAATCTTTATATCAAAAGCAATTAAAGCAAGTCTAATGTTGCTTTTCTATAGATGCTTAACTTTTCTTTTTTTTCCCCTGTTTTTAATTTTGATCTATCTTAGGTCAATTTTTAACAAAGAAGACCGACTAAGGTTTAAAGAAAAAATTTTTTCTTCTTCTTTTAGGGTTAATAGAAGTGATAATAAAAATTTGATTTGGTTTCACGCAGCAAGCATAGGTGAGCTTTTAAGTATTTTACCTCTAGTAGAAGAAATAAATAATCAAAATAAAAATATAGAATTTCTAATTACTACCGTTACATTAAGCTCTGCTAATTTATTAAAAAAAAAAACAAGTAAACAGAATAATATTAAACACCGATTTTTTCCTTTAGATGCAGAACACTTATCAGATAAATTTTTAAATAGATGGAAGCCTGATGTAGTTTGTTTTGTAGATTCGGAGATATGGCCAAATTTTTTATTTAAAATAAAAGAAAAAAAAATACCTCTCATTTTAATTAATGGAAGAATTACAAAAAAAACTTTTAAACGATGGAATATCTTTCCCGGCTTTGCAAAAAAAGTTTTTGCTAATTTTGATCTATGCTTGCCATGTAGCATTGAGTCAAAAAATAATTTAAAATCTCTTCATGTTAAAAAATTGTCTTATATTGGTAATTTAAAATTTTCGATTAAAGTAAATAAGACTGAACTTAGAAAATCCAATTTAAAAATATTAAATAATTTTAAAGTATGGTGTGCAGCGAGTACTCATGAGGGGGAGGAACTAGTTGTTTTAAAAACACATTTAGAAATTAAAAAAAAATATAATAATGTTTTAACAATAATAATACCAAGACATATTAGTAGAGCTCATCACATCAAAAAGCTAACAAGTAAATTCAACCTTAATAGTCAAGTATTAAATGATGGAGATAAAATAGACTCTAGTAAAGAAATTTTAATAATTAATTCTTTTGGAGTTTTGTTTCAGTACTTTAATTACTGTAAAAATATTTTTATTGGAAAATCATTAATTAAAAAATTAAAAATGTCAGGAGGCCAAAACCCTATTGAAGCAGCTAAATTTGGTTGTAAAATATATTATGGTCCATATGTTTACAATTTTAAGGAAGTGTATAGTTTTTTAAATTCAAAAAATATATCACAAGAAATAAAGAATGAATTTGATTTGTCAAAAAAACTGATTAAAAATTTTAAGCACCCAGAAGAAATAAAAGATAAAAATATAGATTTATTGAATGATTATGGTGGTAAAATTTTAAGTGATACAGTTGTAGAAATAAATAAAATAGCTAAGATAAAAAATGAGAATAATTAAACCTAAGTATTGGGATAAAAAAAATAGCTTAATAAGTTTTTTTTTAATTCCTTTTTCTATTTTTTTTCAAATTTTAGTATTTTTAAAAAGTAAATTTACCAAAGAATATATTTTTTCTATACCTGTTATATGTGTCGGGAATATTTATGTAGGGGGAACTGGCAAAACACCTTTATCTATTAAGATTGCGAAAATTTTAAAAAAATTAAATAAAAAAGTCGCTATAATTAAAAAATCTTACAGAGAACACGACGATGAATTTAAGCTAATTAATTCTAATAAAGTTAAATTATTTAAGAACACATCACGTGTTTTAGCTATTAACGAAGCTATAGATAGTAAATTCGATTGTGTGATTATGGACGATGGATTTCAAGATAGATCAATTAAAACAAATCTAAATATAATATGTTTTGCTGAAAGACAATTATTTGGAAATGGAATGACTTTGCCTTCTGGTCCTTTGAGAGAGCCGCTAACTTCAATTAAAAAAAGTCAAATTGTTGTAATTAATGGAAAAAAAAATAGTGAATTTGAAAATAAAATTAAAAATATTTCTAGTAATATAAATATTTACTATTCATATTACCTTCCGACTAATTTAATAAATTTTAAAGATCATAAATTACTGGCTTTTGCTGGTATTGGAAACCCTGAAAATTTTTTTAGCTTATTAAAAGAAAATAACTTAAATGTAGTAAAAAAAATGCCATTCCCTGATCATTATAATTATTCTATTAATGAATTAAATGAGATTGTAAATTTTTCTTTAAAAAATAATTTAAAAATTATAACAACAGAAAAAGATTTTTTTAGAATAAAACATTTTCAAATAGCTCAAATAAAATGTCTAAATGTTGAACTTAAAATATTAAATAGTGAAGTGTTTGAAAAGGATGTAATAAAATATTTATGATCAAAATAATCAAATATTTTTTTCAATCAGTAATTATTTATTTATTTTTTATCATAATAAAAATAATTGGCCTCAACTTGTCTAGAAAATTGTTTTCTTTTTTATTTAATAAAATTGGTCCACTTATAAAATCTCAAATAATAATTAATGAAAATTTAAGTAAATTTATCGGATCGTATAGTGAAGATAAAAAAAATAATATAAAAATAGAGATGTGGTCTAATTATGGTAAAACTTTTGTAGAATACTTATTTCTAAATAAATTTAGAAAAAATAACTCTCACATTAAAATTAAAGGAGAATATATTTTAGATAAAATAGTTGAAAGAAATAAACCTGTAATTTTTGTATCGTGTCATTTTGCAAATTTTGAACTTATGTCAATGGAATTAACAAAAAAAAATATAAATTTAGCTACTATTTACCGACCGCTCAATAACTTTTTTTTAAATCCATTTATGGAACATGTCAGAAAAACATACGTTTGTAGAAATCAAATAAAGAAAGGTATCAGTGGTGTTAAACAAGCCATATCTTATGTTCAAAAAAATTTTAGTATAGCTTTAATGATTGATCAACGCGTCAGCGAAGGTAGAAAATTGCCATTTTTTGATTATCCAGCTTTAACAACTACTTTACCTTCACAACTTGCAATAAAATATCAATTAGATGTTGTTCCGATTTATATTAAAAGAGATTCAAATAATAATTTTGAAATGGAAGTTTACGAACCTATAAAAAGCACAAACAATGATAATACTGAAATAAATAAATTAAATCTTACTCTGAAACTAAACAAAATAGCAGAACAAATGATATCTAAAAATCCTGGTCAGTGGATTTGGACTCATAATCGCTGGAAATAATTATTTTTTTTTGCGTAATTCTTCATGCTTAATTTTTGCTTCGACAGGTGAGAAATAAGCTTCTTGAAGTTCTACACTCCAATAATTTAAATTTTCTAATAGTATTTGTTTATGTGAAACAGCACAAATAACATAATTTCCATCATCTATAATATCAAAAGTGTTTGGCTTATATTTAAGAGAAGCTTTTTTTTTATTCATATGTAGAAATAGTATATATAATAAATCTTTTCATATGAATATTGCTTTAATAGGTAGTGGTGGTCGTGAACATGCAATTTGTCACAAGTTATATGATTCTAGGTTAACGAACAAAATCTATTGTATGCCCGGTAATGCAGGGACATCAAGTATCGCAATTAATTTAAATATAGATTTTTTGAATTTTAAGAAACTATTAAAAACTATTAAACTTTACAGAATAGATTTAGTTATAGTTGGGCCTGAACTGCCTCTGGTTAAAGGTATAGTTGATTTTTTAAGAAAAAATAATGTTAAGGTTTTTGGTCCGAATCGCTATGCAGCAAAATTAGAAGGCTCTAAGTCTTTTATGAAATCTTTGTGTAAAAAATATAATATTCCTACAGCACGATTTAAAATCTGTAAAAATAAAAATGATGTTAAAAAATTTCTATTACAAAATAAAATGCCTATAGTTGTTAAAGCTGATGGTCTGGCAGCAGGTAAGGGTGTAACTATATGTTATTCTAAAAATGAAGTTAAAAAATTTAGTGATGAAATTTTTTTGGGAAAGTTTACTACCTCTAAAATATTAGTTCTTGAAGAGTTCCTAGAAGGTGAAGAAGTCAGTTATTTTTTAATTGTAGACAAAAAAAATTTTTCTTTTATTGGCTCTGCGCAGGATCATAAACGTGTTGGTGAAAAAGAAACTGGCCCAAATACTGGTGGTATGGGAGCTTACTCCCCCGCTCCAATAATAGATAAAGATCTAGAAAAAAAAATATTAAATAAAATTGTTAAACCTACACTTAAGGCATTAAAGTCTACAAAAAATTCTTACACTGGTTTTTTATATGTAGGATTAATGATTAAAAATAATGAACCATATTTAATCGAGTACAATGTTAGAATGGGTGATCCAGAGTGCCAAGTAATATTGCCAAGACTTAAAACAGATTTAGTAACAATATTAAACGCTGCTTTAGCAAATAAACTAAATAAAATCAAAATTGTTTGGAATAAAAGTAAATGTATGACTATTGTGATTTGCTCAAAAGGTTATCCAAATAAATATAAAATTAATAAAATAATTGATTTAAAAAAAATTAATTTAAATAAAAAAACTTTTTTATTTCACGCTGGTACAATATTTAAAAATAATTCTTTAGTTTCTAATGGTGGGCGTGTTTTAAGCATAGTTGTTTTGGGTGATACATTTGCAAAAATTAGAATTAAAATTTTAGAAGTAATAAAAAAAATTAATTGGAAATATGGTTTTTTTAGGAAAGATATAGGTTGGAAAGTAATAAAATCTAAATGAGAGTTATTGGTGGATTTTTAAAAGGGAAAAAAATTGATTTTATAAAATCTGCTACTACTAGACCGCTTAGAGATTTTGTTAAAGAAAATATTTTTAATATATTAAATCACTCTAATCTAATTGATATTTCGTTGGAAGATGCAAGTGTATTAGATCTTTATTCTGGTGTTGGATCATTTGGTATCGAATGTATATCACGAGGTGCAAAAAAAACTACCTTTGTAGAAAGTGACAAAATAGCATTGGAAACTTTAAAAAATAATATTGAACAATTAAAAATTGAAAAAAAAAGTCGTGTATTTGGTGCAAAAACAAATTACTTTTTTAACCAACTAAATGAAAACGATAAATTTGAAATTATTTTTTTGGATCCCCCTTTTTCAGAAGATTTTTTTATTGAAGAATTAAAATTGATAAAAAAAACCAATATATTTAATGAGAATCATATAGTTATTATTCATAGAGAAAGAATGTCTAATGATAATTTTTTAGATGTGATAAATGTTGTTTCTATAAAAAAATATGGTAGATCAAAAATAATATTTGGACATTTTAAATCAAATACTGCTTAGTCAAAATCTTCACTTCTTCTACGGCTGGCTGGTCAAATGGGTTAATTCCTATAAGTTTACCTACTAAAGATGTCTCTAACATAAAATAAGAGAATAACTGACCTAAGGCCTCTTCGTTGATTTTATTAACTTTAAATTCTATGAAAGGTATGTTTTTTTTTTTGAAGATCTTAGTTACGGCTTTTTTTTGAGAAAGTATAACTTTCGATAATTCTATATTTTCTGCAAATTTAAAAGTTTTACCAAAAATATTATTATTTATTTTCATTTTTTTATTCAAATTCAGGCTAAATATATAAAAAAGTTTATCTTTAGGCCCGTCAAGGTATAATTGAAGTAAGCTATGATGATCTCGTGGTGCAGGAGAGACGACTGGAAGTATTCCTTTTCCTTTCTTGCCTAAACTTTCAGCGATTAATTGTTGGCACCAGTAAAGAAATTCATTGAGTTGAGGTGCATAATTTAAAAAAATAATAGATTTAATTTTTTGATTTTTGTAAATATGAGCTAATTTAATAACACTTTCTATTAAAGATTTATTTTGTTTTGTTTTAACAAAACTCAATAAGCTATCTCTAAAATGATTGACATCAAGACCCATTAAATAAGCAGGTAACATTCCTACCTCTGATAAGACAGAATATCTTCCTCCAATATAATCTTTATGGTTTATATGTAGTATTTTTTTATTTCGAGCAAATGTATTTAGTAAATTATTTTTTTGTTCTGTTATAACGATAGTATTTTTATAGCTTATTTTATCTTTAAATAAATTACTATTCACCAGTGTCTCGATTGTATTTCCAGATTTTGAGATAATAATAAAAAGACTATTTTTAAGATTAGATTTTTTTTTTATTTGTTCTATGGTTGTCTGATCTAAATTATCAATAAATATAAAATTATTTTTAATTTTTTGTTCTAAAAAAGAATAAATTGCTTTTGCTCCTAGAACTGACCCACCCATGCCTATTAGTATAATAGATTTATATTTTAAAAATTTTTTTAGGTCTGATTTATTAAAATCTAAAATATATTTTTTACTTAGGATATGAAAAAAATCTTTTTTATTATTAATATTTTTAGAAATATTTTTTATAATTTTATTTAACTTAATTTGGTCTTGTGAGAATAAATCTTTTCTAAAAAAATTTTTATTAATATTATTTTCTAATATTAAATTTTCTATCTTTTTTTTCACTTTTTAATTCTATTAAGGATGCTTTCTTCTGTAGATGAAGATTTACCTTTTAATGTCTTAGTTTCAAAATCTGACTTTTTTAATATTTTTTTAATCTTATTGTCATTTATTTTACTAGAATTTTTATCAGATCCTGGCTGGGGTATTTCATTAAAATCTGGCGGTAGTGTTAATGGTTCTTTTTTTTTAACTAGAAACTCATCTGTTGTTCTTGTTTTTTCATTTCTTAAAATTTCACCAGCTTCTTTAAAACCTCCACAACTACTTAAAAAAATACTCAATATACAAACTAAAAATAATGATTTAATAATTTTCATTTTTTTATTAAAATTAAGTCTTTGCTAATTAAAAAAATTACTCCAACTGTAATAAATATATCTGCAATATTAAAAGTAAACCAGTGAAAATTATCAATATGCAAATCTATGAAATCAGGTACTGCAAAGTAGAATAATCGATCGTAAAAATTGCCCAAGGCACCCCCTAAGATTAATGATAAAAAAATCTTTTCAAAAAAATCCCCTTTAAAGATCAGATAACCTAATAAAATTATAATTAAAAAGATTAAAAAAGAAATGATATGATAATAAATATTGGCATTTTGACTCAATAAACCAAATGCTACTCCTGTATTCCATATAAGATCAAAGTTTAGATAGTCATTAATAAATATACTATTGCTACTTTCTAGGTTGCTTATAATTTTTATTTTTGAAATTCTGTCTAAAATAAAAATACTAATTATTATTGTTAAAGAAATTACTGATTCTTTTGAAAAAAGTTTATTTTTAAAATTTTTAGAAATAATCATAAGTTAAGCTATACCACAGTGCTTTCTTTTACATTTCTGTTCTAATATCTTCCAACAAACTGTACATTTTGTTCCTACAGATTTTGTTACATCTATTTTTAACCCTTCTTTATTTTTGTTTTTATTTTTCTTAACCTTAGATGCAATAAAATATTCTTCTAAGTCTAAATTGTCTAAAAGCTTAAATTCTTTTTCGTCTACATGTATTAAAACATCTGCTTCTAGGCTAGATCCTATTTCTTTATTTGTTCTTTTCTCCTCAATAGCAATATTGACCTCTTGTTTAATTTGATAAAGTTCTTTCCATTTTTTTGTTATTTCTTTATCCTCCCATTTAATTGGAATTTCTGGAAATATCGTTTCGTGAATACTACTCTCATTTTTATTTATCAAAATAAAAATTTCTTCAGTAGTAAAAACGAATATTGGTGCTGACCACTTAAGTAGACACTCTAATATTATATTTAAAACAATAATACAGTCTTTACGTTTTTTTGAATTTAAGTCATCACAGTACAATACATCTTTTCTTATATCAAAATAGAATGATGATAATTCCAATGTGCAAAAATTTAAAAGTTCTTTATAAAGTTTATGAAAATTATAATTTTTTAAATTCTCTTCTATGGTTTTGTTTAAATTAAACAATCTATCTAAAATATATCTTTCTAATTCAGAAAAAGAATCAAGATCAATTTTTTGTAAGTCTTGTTTTTCAAAGTTGTCCTGTATATTTCCTAGAATAAATCTAAAGGTATTTCTAATTTTTCTATATGATTCAGCGTGTTGAGCTAAAATAGTATTATCTATTCTCAAATCTTCAGCATAATCAGAAGATGCTACCCAAGCTCTTAATATATCTGCTCCATAGTTTTTTAGAATATCATCAGGTGATATGACGTTCCCAGCGGATTTTGACATTTTCATTCCTTTACCGTCCACAACAAAACCGTGTGACAAGATACTTTTGTATGGGGCGCTTCCTCTGGTTCCACAGGACTCTAATAATGAGGAGTGAAACCAACCTCTGTGCTGGTCTGAACCTTCTAAATACATGTCCGCTGGCCACTTAAGATCTTTTCTTTTTTCAAGAACAAAACTATGCGTACATCCACTATCAAACCACACCTCAACAATATCTGTGAGCTTTTCATAATCATCTTTATTGTGTTCTTCACCTAAAAATCTTTTTGAATCGTCTGTAAACCAGCAGTCTGAGCCTTCTTTTTCATAAATTTCAGCTATACGATTAATTACTTTCTGATCCTGTAGAGGTTTTTTTGTTTTTTTGTTAATAAATATTGGCAAAGGAACGCCCCAGGATCTTTGTCTGGAAACACACCAATCAGGTCTACCTTCTATCATGGACATCAACCTTTCTTTTCCTTTGGGTGGGTAAAAAGTAGTATCTCCTATGGCTTTTATTGCTTTCTTCCGTAAAGAATTTTTTTCCATTGAGATGAACCATTGTGGCGTTGCTCTGTAAATTAGTGGAGCTTTTGATCTCCAGGAGTGAGGATAACTATGTTGTAGTTTATCGTTCTTCAATAATTTTTTAAATTCTTTTAACTTATCAATAACTACAGGGTCAGCTTTGAAAACATGCGTCTTAGCAAAAAAAGGTATTTCATTAGTATAATATCCAGAATTATCAACGGTATATTTTGATGGTATGTTGTGTTTTAAACATAAATTAAAATCGTCCGGTCCGTGACTTGGTGCACAATGAACTATTCCAGTTCCTTGCTCTAAGGTTACAAATCTTGCATCAAGCATGGGTACATCAAAATCATAACCTATTTCTTGAAATGGATGTGTACATATGGTGTCGATAAATTCAGAACCATTAAAAGTTTTTAAAACTTTAAATTTTTTTATTCCACAAGATTTAACAATTGAGTCTAGAAGATTAGTTGCTACAATAATTTTTTTTTCTTTAAAGTCTTCAAGTTCATCGATCTCAATTAAAGAATATTCAATAATACTATTAAAAGCTAAAGCTTTGTTTGCAGGTATTGTCCATGGTGTTGTTGTCCATATAATAATATTAGCATCTTTAAGAAAATCCTTCTTAGTATTCTTAACCTTGAAGGCAGCAAATATAGTATTAGATGTATGATTATGGTATTCAACTTCGGCATCAGCTAATGCTGTTTTTTCTACGGTTGACCAAAATACAGGTTTGAATCCTTGATATAAACTACCATCTAGTAAAAATTTCCCGAGCTCTCTAACTATTTGTGCTTCTGCTGTAAAACTCATTGTCGAGTAATAATTTTCAAAATCACCAGTTACACCAAGTCTTTTAAATTCCTTAATATGGATGTCGATCCACTCTTTTGCAAAATCTCTACATTCTTTTCTAAAATCTTTAATGGGTACTTCATCTTTGTTTTTTTTATTTTTTTTGTAGCGTTCTTCAATTTTCCATTCAATAGGAAGTCCGTGACAATCCCAGCCTGGCACATAAAGGGAATCTTTTCCATTCATCTGGTGGAAGCGAATAATCATATCTTTTAAAATCTTATTAAGCGCTGTCCCCATATGAATATGACCATTGGCATATGGTGGTCCATCATGAAGTACAAATTTTTCTTTACCTTTTGATTTTTCTCTAATTTTTTCAAAAGTTTTATTTTGCTCCCAACGTTTTAAAATATCTGGTTCTTTTTTTGCAAGATCTGCTTTCATTGAGAAAGCTGTTTTTGGGAGATGTAAATTTTCTTTAGACATTATTTCTTTGCGCTATCGATATCTTTTTTTATTTGAACTTTTAACTGGTTAATATTTTTAAATTTTTTTTCTGCTCTTATAAAATTTATAAAACTGATCTTTAGTATCTTTTTATATAAATTTCTCTTTATTCCAAATATATTAACCTCGAGCAGCAAGTTTCTACCATTAAATGTTGGCCTGTAGCCAATATTAGCTATTCCTTTTTTTTTTATATTATTAATCTGAACTCCGACTGAATAAACGCCAAGTTTTGGTAGTATATAAGAATCTAGTTTAATATTGCATGTAGGGAAACCAATTTTTCTTCCTCTTTGTTCACCTTTAACTACTTCACCTTCTACACACCAAAGCCGGCCTAATAGTTTTGCAGCTTTATCAACTTGGCCTTCTTGAATAGTTTTTCTTATTAAGGAAGATGATATTATTTTATTTTTTTCCTTATAAGGTGTAGTGACTAATACTTTGTAGAGATACATTTTCTCAAAATTTTTTAAAATTTTAATGTTACCAAGCCTTTTTTTTCCAAATTTAAAGTTTCTACTGATAAAAATATATTTACTTTTAAGTTTTTTAAATAAAATTTTTTTAATAAAATCTTCTGCACTTAAATTAGAAAAAGTTTTATTAAAATTAATTACAATTAAAAAATCTAATTTTAACTTTTTTAAAAAATAAATTTTTTGATTTAATGAATTAATTCTATGGCTTTTAATATTTTTATTAAAAAACATAGTTGGCACTGGCTCAAAAGTTACTAATCCAAATTTTAAGTTTTTGCTTCGTGCTTTTTGTCTTGCTTCTTTTAAAACTTTTTGATGTCCAATATGTAGACCATCAAAATTACCTATAGCTATAACAGAACCTTTGTGTGTTTTTTTAATATTTAAATTTCTATAAATAATCATTTTACCAAATAAGTTCTGGTTGGTGATAATTAGGATAAACTTTATATTTGTTAAAAAGTTCTTTCAGTTCATTCTCGTTATTAAATTCTGAACGATGAACACCTTTAGATATAAAAATAGAGTCAATCTTCATATCGTTAGCTCCCTTGATGTCTGTATTAAGATTATCTCCTATAGCTATAACTCTTTCTTCTTTACTGAAACACATTTTATAAATTTCTTTATAAGGTTTGCCAAAATAAATTGTTTCACCTCCTAACGATTCAAACAACTTAGCTATTGATCCAGCACAATATTCTTTAACGTCACCTCTGTGAACAGTTAAATCAGGATTAGTGCAAATTAATTTTTTTGAAGTGTAGTTTTTCAACAAATCCTTATAATAGTTAATATCGTCTTCATTGTCGTCGAATAATCCTGTGCATAATATAAAATTGCACTTTTCTAAGGTTGTCTTGTTTTCTTTTATTTTTGAAAAAACTGAACTATCTCTTTCTGGTCCTAGATGATAAAAAAATTTACCATAATTTTCTTTTTGTAATGCTAACATAGCTGCTTCACCTGAAGTCATGATGTTTTGTAAATATCGATCTTCCATCTTTAATTTTTGTAAAAAATTCTTAACATCTTTACTTGGTCTTGGCGCATTAGATAAAAAAACTACCTTTTTTTTGTTTTGTATTAAGTTTTCGACTACTTCTATGGCTCTAGGATTGAGTTTAACTCCGTTGTGAACTACACCCCATAAGTCAATAACATAAGTGTTATAATTCTTGTATATTTCAGCTAGATGATTTAATTTTTTCACTTTTAATCCTTCCAATCTCGTTGCTTATAGAAAAATAAGCAAAATATAGCAATATAGGCTATTTTTAAGAGTATCATATCATGTTAAACCACTTGAAATTTTAGGAAAAAATACCATATCAAGCGTACACACAAATCTAAAGGAGTAAAATATGAAATTTAGACCGTTACATGACAGAGTACTAATTAAAGTGCTTGATAGTGAAGCAAAGACCGCAGGAGGAATAATTATTCCAGATACTGCTAAAGAAAAACCACAAGAAGGTGAAGTCGTAGCTGTTGGACCAGGCGGAAAAACAGAAGACGGTAAATTATTACCAATGGACGTAAAAATTGGAGATATTGTTCTTTTTGGTAAATGGTCAGGTACTGAAGTTAAAATTGACAATAAGGAATACAGTATCATGAAAGAATCCGACATTATGGGAATTTCAAAAGGTAAATAAGTTAGAGATCAAAAAAAGGAGATCAAAAAATGGCAAAAGTAATTAAATTTGGAACAGAAGCAAGAGCTAAGATGCTCAACGGTGTAGACATTCTAGCGAATGCTGTAAAGGTAACATTAGGTCCTAAAGGCCGAAATGTTGTTATGGACAAGTCGTACGGTGCTCCAAGAACAACAAAAGACGGTGTTTCTGTAGCGAAAGAAATTGAGCTTGAAGATAAATTTGAGAATATGGGTGCTCAGATGGTTAAAGAAGTTGCGAGCAAAACGAATGATAATGCTGGTGACGGAACAACTACTGCAACTATTCTTACACAAGCTATTGTAAAAGAAGGATTAAAATACGTAACAGCTGGAATGAATCCAATGGA
>Ga0307986_10001601_pt1 | contig 16435 bp, 17 predicted proteins | sample EllFjometageno82_FD_203170 | JGI IMG/M metagenome (GOLD analysis project Ga0307986, IMG submission 203170) | Marine microbial communities from Ellis Fjord, Antarctic Ocean - #82 | ecosystem: Environmental > Aquatic > Marine > Unclassified | place: Southern Ocean | collected 2014-10-09
GTATGCAACGACTACGATTACGAACGGTGAGAGTGATTTTAAGTAATTGTAATCTTCATTATTATTAAAATTTTTAGGTGTTTTAATTTTAAGGTTTATTTCTAAAGCTTTTTTATGAACAGGTGTCAAATTTATCTTTTGTCCTCTGGAGGACTTTTTAGGTGGTTGCGTATAAACGCAATCTAATAAATAATTAGATTTTGCTAAAACCTCCAGAGTTTGAACAGAGAACTCGGGGGTTCCCATAAAAACAATTTTTTTTGACATTAATTTTTTGAAACTAAACTATAATTCTTTCTAGTGATTTTTTTTGCTTATTAAGTTTTTTAATAATCATTGTTTTTTTTAACTTTGACAAATAGTCGATAAATAAAATTCCGTCTAAATGATCCAATTCGTGTTGCATACATGTAGCAAGTAGTCCATCTGCTTTTAATACTTGCATTTTGCCATTATAGTCTAAGTATTTTAAATGACATTCAGCAGATCTTTCAATTTCTGCAAATTGTCCTGGAATTGATAGGCATCCTTCCTCATGAACAGCTTTAGTTATTGATTTATATATAATCTCGGGATTTACAAAAAATAATGGGTCATTTTTTCCGCTCTCTTTTGATAGATCTACTACAACCACTCTTTTTAAAACTCCTATTTGTATTGCTGCTAAACCGATGCCAGGAGCGTCATACATGGTTTCTAACATATCATCCATAAGCAGTTGAATATTTTTATCTACTTTTTCTACTTTTTTACATGTTGCTCTTAGTAACGCGTCAGGTTCAATTAAAATTTTTCGAATAGTCATTATAAACTATAATATAATTAAGTTCTTAAAGGTAGTGCCGTAATCAATATTTTATTTCTCAATTTAATTATTTCAGCTTTATTTAAGATATTTGTAATAAAATAAATAGTTTCTGGATCAAGATTAGAAATTTCATCTTCTCCAATAATTTCCACAAACTTAAGAGCGAGCAATCCTATTTCTTTATTGTTGAGCAAATTAATCAGACTATCTGGAACGCTGTATCTTTTTGCCATTTCTTGATATTTTATTTCTTTAGGTATTTTGAATCCATCTTTATCTAATGCCTCAATTAAAATCAGATCTTTAGCTGAAAAAAAATAATTTTTGTTTTTTTTTATTTTTTTATAGATATTATTTAAATCTTTTTGTGTTTTCTGAATAGATGTGTCAGTTTCTGTGTAATATTTAATTACTCTTGATCTATGTAAGATTTTATCATCATATTTTATTTTCCCTAATTTATATTCTTCTATTGAGATAATATTATTTTTAACAACTTCTAGATAGTCTTTAGGAATATCATTTTCCATAAGTTCTTTTAGTTTTAAACTCATAAATTCTGTAAATATGTTAGATAAGTCGTCCTTTTTAAATAAATCTTTAAGCAGCAATAAGTTTTTGATTTTATTTTCTGTATTATCAGATAGTAAATATTTTTGATAAATTAAAGCTCTAGCATCAATTCCCTCTAAAGACTTATAAATTCCTTCTGCATTAATAAGACTATTTAAATCAAATGATATTTGACTATAAATTTCAAATATTTTTTTTTTATCTAATGTGTCACTATTGGCAGCCAATTCTAAATTTTTAATTTTTCCTTTATCTTCAATATCATCTAGTTTAACAAGATTTGCAGAATTTAAGTATTCCCATATAAATTTATTAGTTTTATCATTAGCTGAATAATTAAAGTTTGGTACAGTTATAGAGGACAAATAAAAATTTAATAAATTATCGTCTTTAATTTCACTGTCAGCTTTGTTTGTTACGCCTAATAAAAAATTAATCTTTTTGTTAAAAAAATTATCCGAGAGACCTTGTTCTTTCAGTAAATCGAAAATTAACATGGCTTCATTTTTTTTATCATTAAATATTAGACAATAAATTTTAAATTTTTCTAAATATGAGTCTCTTATCTCTTTGTTTATAAATTGAATTTTTTGACAACCTTGATTTAAATTTGCCTTCGCTATGTTTTTATCAACTAAATATTGTATTATTATTTTTTTACTTTTAAATTTTTCATTTTTATTTAAAAATTTTTCTAGAAGATCATCTTTTTTGTTTCTCATGAGCCAATTAATCTTGAGATTCAAAAATTCTTCTTCTGACATATTTTTGCCAGGGGGGTATGCGAAAGTAATTATAATATTTGAAAATAACTCTTCAGCTGAATTAGACAATTTTATTTTATTTATTCTTTTAAAAATATCTTTTATATCTTTGCCATCTGATTGCATCCACATATCTAAACTTAAGTTATTTTCCTCTGGATCTAATATTCCAAAAATAGGTTTTTCCAAGTTTGAATTTGCAACATCTTTGTCGATTTTAATATCGCTTAATTGAGTGATTGATTTTTCTTTAATATTAATTGAAGATTCTGCACCTGACTTATTCTTTATTTTTATTTTTATTTTGTCAATTTTCGTATTATTTTTTTTCCATATGTCTATTGGTTCTTCAGCCTTAATTGGGAGAATAAAAGCAAGCAATAGAATAATTAAGTAAAGAGATTTATTTAAGTTGAATAATCTCATTGGTTATATTTTTTTTAATATTTTGCTCTGGCGATGGAAAATTAAATTTATCTATTAAGAATATTACAAATGTTAAGATTAAACAAATTATAAACCCCTTAATTAACTTTGATATTAAGGTTTGACCGATAGTTTTTTGTTTATTGAATTTAAGTTGCATAGTTTTAAAATATATTTAAACTCAATAAATAAGACAAATTTGTGATAAATCAAATTATAAATTAGGATTATAGTTGAAAAAAAACCTTGTTTTAACTGGAATGATGGGTGTTGGTAAATCTACACTAGGCAAAATCTTGTCTGAAAGGTTAAATATGAAATTTATTGATGTAGATCGCGTAATAGAAAAAAGAGAGAATATGCCTATTAAAGAGATATTTGAGAATAAAGGTGAACCATATTTCAGAACCCTAGAAAAAAAAGAAAGCTTAAATATTTTGCTAAGAGAGAAATGTATTATTGCTCTTGGCGGTGGCGCCTTCATCGATTCTGAAGTAAGAAATTTAACTAAAAAAAATAGTGTAAGTTTTTGGCTAAATCTCAGCATAGAATACTTGCTCAATAGACTAAGTGTTTCAAATAAAAGACCGCTATTAAATACTGATAATTTAGAGAAAAGTTTACGTTCCTTAATTCGTGAAAGAAAAGAAATTTATAGTTTGGCAAATTTTAAAATTGACTGTAATCATAATAGTAGAATTGCGATTTCAAAAAAAATAATAAAATTATATGAAGCTGAACAAAATAAAAGTTAAGAATAAAGAGGCTAATTACTCAATTATTATTGGTGATAATGCCATGTCAAAATTACCCCGAGAAATTAAATTATTGTGTCCTAAAACAAAAAAAATAGGCCTAGTAATAGACAAGAAAATACCAAAAAAATTTAAAACTAAATTAAAAAAATTATTGAAAAAATATGAACTTTATATATTTGAGTATAACTCTAATGAAAGACTTAAGTCATTCAATAATGCCAATGTACTTGCAGAAAAATGCCTTTCAAATAAATTTAATCGTAGTGATTTGTTAATTGCTGTTGGAGGCGGAATAATTGGTGACTTCGTTGCTTTTGTTGCTAGCATTTTAAAGCGTGGAACAAATTTTATAAATATTCCCTCTACATTGCTTGCTCAGGTTGATTCTTCTATTGGAGGAAAAACAGGAGTCAATTCAAAACATGGGAAAAACCTGCTTGGAACTTTTTTTCAACCTAAATTAGTCATCAGTGATATTTTGCTTCTTAATAGTTTAGATAAAAGACAAATGATATGTGGCTATGCAGAAATTTTAAAACATTCAATTATAAAAAAAAGTAATTTTTTTAAATGGTTGAAAAATAATACCAAAACTATTCTAGAGAGAAAAAACACTAGTATACTAAGAACTGCAATTTATGAAAGTTGTAAAATAAAACTGCACTTTGTAAATAAGGATTTATACGAAAAAAATACAAGAATGACTCTAAATTACGGTCATACTTTTGCTCACGCAATTGAAGCTAAAAATAAATTTTCTAACAAGGTTAATCATGGTGAGGCAGTATTGATTGGCATTATGATGGCAACAAAATTATCCGTGTTAAAAAAAATAGCATCAGAAAAAACATTAGAAGAATTAAAACAAATATATACAGAAAATAATTTGAATTATAGGTTGGACAAAATTTTTAAAAAAAAGGAATTCAGCAAAATAGTTGACTTCATGAGTAATGATAAAAAAAATAATGATGATAAAATAAATTTAATTTTATTAAGAAAAATTGGCAAACCAACAAAACCGGGCAACTTCAAACTTTCTTCTAAAGAATTGAAAAAGAATATTTCAAGTCTTATAAAATTTTAATTTCTAGCGCGTGAATTTTATTTTTTAATTCATCTTCTAGAACTTTCATAATATATCTTTGAGCCTCTATTTTACTCAGTTTATCTAAATAAGCTGATTTTATTTCTAGACTTATGTGAAGCTTATTGGCCTGAAAGAATTTATGCTTTCTGTGCTTTTCTGTATTGTCTTTAATGTATATTTTTTCAGCTGATATATTTTTTTTTAATTTATTTTCTATATGTTCTATAAAATCCTTCATAAAATTTAATTTTACTATATAAATTCTAAATTAACATGAAAAATATTTGTGATTGGGATAATTGTAATGAACAAGGAAGCTACAAGGCTCCAATTGAGCGGGATAACAGTAGAAAATACAGACTTCTTTGTTTAGAGCATGTAAAAATTTTTAATAAAAAATGGAATTATTTTGCTAATATGAATGATCAAGAGATTGAATATTTTGTTAAATCTGATCTTACTTGGCATAAATCCACAAAAAGTTTTGGTTCATCTGAAAACTTTTTTAATATTCTTTGGAACAATGCACTTGAAGACAAGTTAAATATTTTTAAATCATCAGGATTTAAAGAATTTAAAAAAACTAAATTTACAGATACCGATCGAGATGCGTTAGATATAATGGACTTGAAATATGATACAAAATGGGAGGAAATTCAGAAAAAATTTAAATACCTTGTAAAGAAATATCATCCTGATAAAAACCTCGGTAGTAAAAAATATGAAGATAAATTAAAAAAAATTACCTTAGCTTATAGTCAGCTTAAAAAAACTATTGGAAAAAAACAATGAGCCAAACATCTTTAAATCAAAAGCCAGATTTTAAAATATCAGTTAAACAAACTTTTGGCTTGGACACGGAGATGGAGGTATTTGGTTTTGCAAAAAAAAATGAATTTGTTCCAAAAATTGACCAAGATTATAAATTTGATAGAGATACTACGTTGGCTGTACTATCCGGCTTTGCCTTTAACAAAAGAGTATTGATTCAAGGTTATCATGGAACAGGAAAATCAACACACATAGAACAAGTTGCAGCGCGTTTAAATTGGCCCTGCGTTAGAGTAAATTTAGATAGTCACGTTAGTAGAATAGATTTAATTGGTAAAGATGCAATTGTTCTTAAAGATGGCAAACAAGTAACTGAATTTAAAGAAGGAATTTTACCATGGTCAATTCAGAATCCGATTGCTCTAGTGTTTGACGAATATGATGCAGGTAGACCTGATGTAATGTTTGTGATTCAACGAGTTTTAGAAAGTGAAGGAAATTTTACTCTGCTAGATAAAAATAAAGTTTTAGAACAGCATGAATACTTTAGAATGTTTGCAACAACAAACACCGTTGGACTTGGCGATACCACAGGCCTTTATCATGGAACGCAACAAATCAACCAGGGTCAAATGGATAGATGGAATATAGTTTCAACATTAAATTATTTACCTTTTGAAAAAGAAAAAGAAATTATATTGGCTAAAAATAAAACTTTTAACAACAAAAACGGCGTGGAGAAAATATCTAATATGATTAAAGTTGCTGATTTAACTAGAAAAGGATTTATAAATGGTGACATTTCAACTGTAATGAGTCCTAGAACTGTTTTGCACTGGGCAGAAAATACAAATATTTTTAAAGATACTGGATATGCTTTTAGAGTTACTTTTTTAAATAAATGTGATGATTTAGAAAAAAAAATTATTTCTGAATACTATCAAAGGTGCTTTGGAGAAGATTTGCCAGAATCATCTATAAATGTAAGTATTGCTTAGAATGGAAAAAAAAGATGAGTTTTTTGAAAGCTTCAAAGCTGCAATTACCTCAACTATAAAATCAATATCTAATAACGAAGATATAGAGGTAGTTTTTGGAAGCCAGAATAAAAAATCTGATAAAAAAATCATTAATCTTCCTAATTTAGAAAATAATTTAGGGATAGATTTTATAAAAATTAGAGCTTTTGCAGATTCCGAAGCACTAAAAATAAGACACAGTGATGGAAATATACTTAAGTCACAAGAGCCAAAAGGCAATTTATCAAAAAAACTTTACTCGATATCTGAGAAAATTAGATATGAAAAATTAGGCTCTGAAGAATTTAAAGGTGTAAAATCTAATATCAATAAATATTATCAAGAAAAAATTAACAACTTAGACCTGGAAAAAGATGAAAACAAAATAGTAGCGGCTTTTGAAAACTATTTAAGAGTTAATATTTTAAATTTAAAAAATAATAAAAACATCGAAAAGGAATTTAAGCCTTTTAAAAAAAACTTTGATATTAAATTAAAAAATAAAGTTAAAATATTGTCTGATTCTATGACTGATCAACTAAAGTTCAACTCTTTAATTGCGGATTTAATTTCTCAAATGAATATAGATGAAGATATTGAAAATCCAAAACAAAATCAGGAAGAAGAAAATGAAAAAAATAGTGAAAATAAAGCAGAAAATAATGACAAAAGATCAAAAGAAGATAAGCAAGAAAATCAAGAAATGTCTATTGAAACTGGGACTCCTGATTTAGATAATCAAACAAATGATTCTGATGCTAGAGATGAAACAATCGATGTTGAGGATGCTGCAATGCGTCCTGAGATGAAAAGAAAAGATGTAAATAACTTTGGTGATCAAAAATATAAGTCTTATACGGATGAATTTGATGAAACTATAAAAGCTGAAGAACTTGAAAGTGAAGATGAACTTAATAGATTGCGTCAAAACTTGGACCAACAACTCTTACAATTAAAAAGTTTTATTTCTAAACTTGCAAATAAACTGCAAAGAAAATTATTAGCAAAACAAAATAGATCATGGGATTTTGATTTAGAAGAAGGTACTTTAGACACTTCAAAATTAACTAGAATTATAATAGATCCTTTTAATTCCCTGTCATTTAAAAAAGAAAAAGAAGTAGATTTTAAAGATACTTTGGTAACAATATTAATTGATAACTCAGGATCAATGAGGGGTAAACCTATATCTGTAGCTGCTATTTGTGCCGATATTCTTTCTAGAACTTTAGAAAAATGTTTAGTCAAGGTTGAGATATTAGGGTTTACTACCAAACATTGGAAAGGAGGATCTTGCAGAGAAAAATGGATAAATAATAATAAACCTACTTTTCCTGGAAGACTTAATGATTTGAGACATATAATATATAAATCTGCTGATACGCCATGGCGCCAAGCAAAGAAAAATATAGGTCTTATGCTTAAAGAAGGTTTGCTTAAAGAAAATATAGATGGTGAAGCTCTCAAATGGGCTTATCAAAAAATGAACGGACGAAAAGAAGAAAGAAAAATTCTAATGGTAATTTCTGATGGAGCCCCCGTAGATGACTCAACTTTATCTTCAAATTCTAGTGATTTTTTAGAAAACAATCTTAAGAATGTTGTTAAGTGGATTGAAAAAAATTCAAAAATAGAATTACTTGCAATAGGTATTGGTCATGACGTTACTAGGTATTATAGCCAAGCAATAAAAATTGCTGATGTTCAAGATCTTGGTGACGTGATGATTAATCAATTAACAGAACTTTTTTCTGAAAAAAAAAAAAATAAAACAATTCATTAAATTTTAGATAAATTAGTTTTATGAGAAACATCTTTGATTTTTAAAATTAGTATTCTGAAAGGCACAAGCATGCATATGGCAATAATTATTTTTACTGCAAGATCTCCTAGAGCTAAAGAAATCCATGGCACACCTGTATTATAAAAAGATATAGAGAAAAACAAGAAAGTATCTACTGAAGAACCAAATAAAGATGAAGTTAGTGGAGCGATAAACCATACTTTATTGCCTCTTAATTTATCAAATATTTGTATATCAATATTTTGTGCAACTATAAATGCTAATCCAGAGCCCACTGCTATTCTTACAGCAATTAAATCTGAAAAATTTGTTGAAACAATTAAAGTCAACATAATACCTATGGCAAATCCTATATTTACAATTTTTCTTGCAAATTTTTTACCGTGTGCCCTATTAGCTAGGTCAGTAATTAAAAAAGTTATAGGATAGCTAAATGCTCCATAGGTTAGAATTTCTTGAAGATTAAAATATTGAATTGGAAATTGAACTAAATAATTTGAAGATATCACCACCAAACCCATTCCTATAGATAATAAATAAAATAACTTATTATTATTTGTTTTCATTAGATAAAATTTAAGATTTAGCAGAAATAGATAATTTAATTTTTTTCGCTGTTTTTGATAGTTTTAAGTTTTTAGCATTTTTTAAAAATTTATCTAGGCCTCCCTTAAAGTCTACAGTTCGTACGGCAGAGTTAGTTACATTTAATCTGATATTTCTTTTTAAAATATCACTTTTAAATGTTACTTTTTTCAAATTAGGAAGAAATCTTCTTTTGGTCTTATTGTTAGAGTGACTAACGTTGTGACCTTTTAAAGGTGATACTCCTGTAAGTTCGCATCTTTTAGACATAATTTTTAAATTCCTTGATTTATATAATTCTTGTTGGTGAAATGGTCAAGCATTAATTCCGATTGCATCGTTAATAGTTGATAGTTTTTCTCTTTTTAGAATTGAAATTAAATCTTTTTTCATTTCTTTTACAATGCCAGGTCCTTTGTAAACCATGCCTGTGTAAAGCTGTACAGCTGAAGCACCTGAAATAATTTTTTCGAAAGCGCTTTTTCCTGAATCGACGCCTCCCACCCCAATTATAGGAATCTTATTATTAACTTCCTTATAAAACTTTTTGATCATATTAGTTGATAGCTTCTCTATTGGATGGCCAGATAAACCTCCATTTTCATTTTTTTTTTCGTCAATTAATGCTTCTCTATTTTTGTCAGAAGTATTCGAAATAATCAGACCATCAATATCAAATTTAAATATCAATTCTAAAATTCCGCTTATTTCACTGTCTTCTATATCAGGTGATATCTTTACGAATAACTGTTTTTTTATTTTTTTATTTTTTTTTAATTTTTTTAAACGGTCCAAAAGAATTGTTAACGATTTTTTTTCATGAAAATTTCTTAACCCAACAGTATTTGGTGAGGATATGTTTATAGTTATGTAATCGGCATTACTATGTAACTCTGATAAACATTTTATAAAATCTTCCTCTTTATTTCTAGTATCTTTATTTGGACCAATGTTTACACCCAAAACTCCAGTAGGTAAATTATTTGAGATTCTCCTAGATACAATCTCAAGTCCGTGATTATTGAATCCAAGTCTATTAATCAATGCCTTATCTTTTTCAAGCCTAAATATTCTTGGCTTTGGATTTCCTAATTGTTGTTTTGGAGTTACTGTTCCAACTTCAACAAATCCAAAGCCAAATTTAAATAGCGAATTATAAACTTCAGCACTTTTATCAAAGCCTGCTGCTAGACCAATTGGGTTTTTTAATTTTTTACCAAATAAGTTTAAATTTAGCATCTCTTCGTTATCTACTTTAAAAAAACTGTCCGGAATTATATTTAATTTTAGTGATTTAATGGCTAAATCATGAGCCACTTCGGGGTCAAGACTAAAAATATATGGTCTTAATATTGAAAACATTTTTTTATTTTATTTTTTCATTAATTAATTTAATAGTATCTTGCACTCCAAAGAAGCTTATAAAAAATCCCATTCTTGGTCCGTCCAATTCTCCAAATAAAACTTCATATATAAGTTTAAACCAGTCTCTTAAATTGGACTTATAGCCGCTTTCTTTTCCCACTGTATAAACTAATGTCTGAATTTCTTCTGGGCCTATACTTTCAGGAATTAACTTTAATTTAACTATCAAATTATTTAATGCCTTTTTTTCTTCTGCATTAGGTTTTTTAAATTTTTTATTTGGTTCTACTTTATCTCTGAAGTAATTTAATGCATACTCTGTAAGTTTATCAAGAATAGGATGGTCTTGAGGCTTAATATCTTTGTGAAATTTATTAATAAACTTCCAAAGAATTTTTTTTGTTTCCGCATTACTGGAGCCGACTAAATTCAACAACATTGAAAAAGGCATAACAATTTTTTCTTTTGGTGGATTTCCTTTATGAATGTGCCACACGGGATTTAAAATTTTATCACTTGATTTTTGATTGGGATATTTCTCTATTAAAGTTAGATATTCGTCAACTGTCTTAGGTACGACTTCTGAATATAATTTTTTTGCTCTTTTAGGGTTGGGGTACATATATAAAGATAAGCTTTCAGGAGATGCATATCTTAACCACTGCTCTATTGAAATACCGTTACCTTTTGATTTTGATATTTTTTCTCCCTTTTCATCCAAAAAGAGTTCATAAGCAAAACCATTTGGAGGGTTTTTTCCTAAAGTCCTACAAACCTTATTGGATAATATTGCGCTTTCAGTTAAATCTTTACCATACATTTCAAAGTCAACATCAAATGTGAACCACCTCATAGCCCAATCAACTTTCCATTGCAGTTTACACTTGCCGTCAGTAATTTTAGTTTCAAGTTTTTTTCCATTATTATCAAAAACTATTGTTCCGTTTTTTTTATTTATTTCAATCAATGGGATCTCTAAAACTTTTCCACTTTCGGGACATATTGGTAAAAAGGGACAATAAGTTTTTCTTCTTTCATCTCTTAGAGTTGGTAAAATAATATTCATTATTTCATCATACTTCTCTGCCACTCTTAAAAGAGAATTATTAAATGTTCCATTTTTATAGTTTTCTGTAGAGCTTTTAAAATTAAATTTAAAATTAAATTTATTTAGAAAATTTTTTAGCATTTCATTATTATGTTCGCCAAAACTTGAATATTTTTTAAAAGGATCTGGAATATTTGTTAGAGGTTTTCCAATATTGTTTTGAAGCACTTCCCTATTCGGAATATTTTCAGGAACTTTTCTCAACCCGTCCATGTCATCTGAAAATGTAATCAATTCACTGTCTATTTTTGTTATATGGTTAAGAGCATTTATCATCATAGAAGTTCTTGCAACTTCACCGAAAGTTCCGATGTGCGGCAGTCCGCTAGGACCATAACCAGTTTGAAATACTATTTTCTTTTTTAAGCCGATTAACTCTTTTCTATCTTTTAAAAGCTTTCTAATTTCAACAAACGGCCAGGATGATGTTGATTGGATTAAGTCATTATTGAGCATAAATATGGTTTATTAAATTTTATATATAAAATACACATATAAATACAAGATATTAAGTTGAATTTTATAACTATTTAAATAATCTCATTTTATATGGTAGCAAACAAAACAGTATTTTTTATTATTGGCATACTAATGGTAGTTCTTGGTGCTTTTATGCTCGTTCCTTACATTGTTCAAATTTTATATCAAGAAAACAGTCACAGTTTTTTATCTTCAGCATTCATTACAATGTTTATAGGTGGACTATTTGTATTAACTAATATTGAGGAAAAATTTCACTTAAACTTACAGCAAACATTTCTTTTCTCCACTTTAGCTTGGCTGGGAATAGCAATTTTTGGAAGCTTGCCTTTTATACTATCAAATTTAAATTTATCTATTAGTGAATCTTTTTTTGAAAGCATGTCTGGCATAACCACTACGGGCTCTACTGTGATTTCTGACTTAGATAGCGCTCCTAAAAGTATACTTATTTGGAGAGCTATAATGCAGTGGTTAGGAGGAATTGGAATTATTGTGATGGCCATTACTGTTTTACCTTTATTAAAAGTTGGAGGAATGCAACTTTTTAAAATGGAAGGTTCTGATAATGCTGGAAAAACATTGCCCAGAGCTACTGAGGTTGCTACGATTATAATTTTAACATATTTAATTTTAACTATCTTGTGCTCATTTTGTTATTGGATATTTGGTATGAAAATTTTTGATAGTATTGCACATGCAATGACAACTATAGCTACTGGAGGTTTTTCAACTCATAATGAATCAATAGGATTTTTTAAAAACTCAAACATAGAAATCATCGCAACTATTTTTATAGTTTTAGGTAGCTTGCCATTTATATCTTACTTAAAATTTATTAAGGGAAATAGAAAAATTTTTTTCCAAGATACACAGATTAAGGGTTTGATTTATCTGTTATTATTTTCTATTTTAACTATGTTTTTATATTTATTTTTTATAAACTATGAAAGCTCATTAATAGACAAATTAAGAATTTCTTCTTTCAATGTTGTTTCAATTTTATCTGGTACTGGTTATGTAACTGATGATTTTGGTTTATGGGGAAAATTTTCTTTGATTTTCTTTCTTTTTTTAATGTTCATAGGAGGATGCGCGGGATCAACAACATGTGGAATTAAAATTTTTAGACTACAGTTGCTATTTATATTTTTAAAAAATCACATAAAAAAATTAGTTTATCCTAATAGTGTTTTTGTAATTAAATATAATGAGCAAAAAATTTCAAATGATTTTATAAATTCAGTAATAATTTTTATTTTTGCTTATTTATTTTTATTTATGTTTTTAGCGATATTACTATCTATAACTGGGTTAGATTTTTTATCAGCTATCTCGGGTGCTGCGACATCAATTTCTAACGTGGGACCTGGTTTGGGTGAAATGATAGGACCGAACGGAAATTTTAAAGAAGTATCTGATACTTCAAAATGGCTACTTTCAATTGGTATGTTGCTGGGAAGGCTTGAACTTTTTGCTGTTTTAGTTCTACTTTTTCCCTCTTTTTGGAGAAATTAAATAATGAATAATATTAAATATTTTAAATTATATTTTGAAAAACGAATGTTAAGAATTTTCTTATTAGGAATAATTAGCGGATTTCCATGGGTATTAATTGGAAGTGCATTAAGCTTGTGGTTAAAAGAAAATGATCTTAGTAGAAGTACAATCGGTTGGGCTGGTCTAATTTTTGGTGTCTATGCAATCAACTTTCTTTGGGCTCCTCTTGTTGACCGACTACAAATACCATTTTTAACAAAAAAAATTGGACATAGAAAATCTTGGATAATATTAATGCAGCTAACAATTTTTTTAGCTTTACTAATGTGGAGTTTTTTAGATCCCACAAAAAATTTATTTTTAGTTATTATGGTTGGTTTGGCTATAGCGATTTCATCTGCTACCCAAGACATTACTATTGATGCTCTAAGAATAGAGCAAATTGGTGAAAATGAAGGAAGATCAATGGCGGCTGGAGCGGCCATTTCAGTGGTAGGCTGGTGGACTGGTTATAAAATTGGAGGAGTAATATCCCTACTTAGTGCAGAGTTTCTTCAGAGAAAAGGTCTTGAAAATTATTGGCAATTATCTTTTTTAGGTCTTAGCGCAATTATATTAATTTGCAGCATTTTTTTATTATACATACCTGAAAAAAGTTCACTACAAAGAAAAACAACTCAAGATATAGCTGATCAAAAGATATTGGCAAAGATGGGTTATACAAATAAATTTTCTAAAGTAATATCTTGGTTAACCGGAACACTTATTAACCCATTAACAAGTTTTTTTAAAAAAAATACAGTCAAGGTAGCTCTTGGAATTTTAGGATTTATTTTCCTGTTTAAAATAGGCGAAGCCTTTCTTGGAAGGATGTCGATAGTATTTTATAAAGAAATAGGTTTTTCTAAAACTGATATTGCCCTTTATTCAAAAGGAATTGGATGGATTACAACAGTTGTTTTTACGTTAATTGGAGGTTTGTTTGCCATAAGAATGGGCCTTATTAAAGCTATGTTTGTTTCAGGAATAATTATGGCTTTGACCAATCTTATGTTTTCAGTATTGGCTTGGGCTGGTAATTCAGAAATACTTTTTGCCTTTACTGTTTTACTTGATGATTTAGCAGCAGCTTTTGCAACTGTAGCATTTGTAGCTTTCATTTCAGCTTTAGTAGACAGAAGCTATACTGCTACTCAGTATGCTTTACTTGCATCTATCGGGACAGCAGGAAGGACACTATTTGCATCATCGTCGGGTGCTTTGGTAGATTGGCTAAATGGAGATTGGGCAATTTTTTTTATAATCACCGCATTAATGGTTATTCCTTCTTTAATATGCCTATTCCTAATCAAAAAAAATTTAAAACTTAATGACTAAATTATATATTAATGATGTGCCAAAAGTTCATTTGTACAAAAAAATGTCTTTAAAGTCTGAAGTCACTTCACAAATGATTTATGGTCAAAGTTTCTATTTAAAAGCAAGGATTAACAAGTGGTATAAAATTAAAATTAAAGAAGATGGTTATACTGGTTTTATAGAAAAAAGACACTTAATTAATTTTTTTAAACCAACTCACAAGGTCTGCTCTCTATCAGCAAATATTTATATGGGGCCGAGTTATAAAAAAAAAATTGGACAGCTTCCATTTTTATCTAGGTTAAGAATTGAAAAAAGAAATTTAAATTTTTCAAAATTTCAAGGTAGATGGATAGAAAATAAAAACTTAAAGTTAATAGGTTTTAAAAATAAGAATATTTTTTTAAATATTAAAATGTTTGATGGAACAAAATACAAATGGGGAGGGAAAACATTTCAAGGCCTCGATTGTTCGGCATTAGTTCAATTGTTTATAAATTTTAATAACAAATATTGTCCTAGAGATGCCAAGGACCAAATAAAATATTTTAAAAAAAATATTAATTTAGAAAATATTAAAAAAAATGATATTATTTATTGGAAAGGTCATGTTGCAATAGCTATATCTAAAAAGAATTTAATTCATGCTTATGGACCGTTAAAAAAAACTGTGATAATGAAAATTAATGAAACTATTAAATTGATAAAGAAAACAGCAAAATTAAAAGTTTTATTAATAAAAAGAATTTAAGTTTATATGATCAATTCAATAAAAAAATATTTATCTAAAAATACAGGTATGCTTATTCGTCTTGACGATATTGCTGAAAATATGAATTGGGATTTAATGAACAAATGTGAGGCACTTTTTGACAAAAATAACATCAAGCCTCTTTTAGGAATAATACCTAATAATAAGGATAACGAATTACTATCTTTTGATAAAAATGAAAACTTTTGGAATAAAGTAAGAGAATGGGAAAAAAAGGGTTGGGAGATAGCAATGCACGGTTACGCTCATACCTACGACCACGAGACAAATAGAAATGATTTTTTTAATTATGGTGGTAAGTCCGAATTCTATGGTCACGAATATGAAGAGCAAGTTAAAAAAATAAATAAAGGTTTAAAGAAATTTAATGAAGAAAAAATTAATATTAAAACATTTTTTGCTCCCAATCATACTTATGATTTAAATACATTTAGAGCGTTGAAACAGTCTGGAATTAAAAATATTATTGACGGTTATGGACTAATTCCTTATTCAGAGAATGGTTTAAACTTTATACCCCAATTATTTTATAAAGAAATAATGTTGCCGTTTGGCATTCAGTCAACACAAATTCATTTAAATACATGGCAAGATAAAGAATTTGATATTTTTAGATTTTTTGTTGAAAGAAATAAAGGAAATTTCATTTCATTTAGCGAGGCCAAAAATCAAGTAAATAACAATATAATTAGTAGAACAATTAATTACTTTACTAGGTTAGGTTTAAAATTTATTAGAAGATTTTTAAGATGAGGTGGTTTAAGTCTCCCTCCGCCACCTCAATATTACTATAACTGATTCGTTTTAAAAACTATTACTCGAAATAAGTGTATGTTGATTACTTTCTTTAAAAGGTGGAGAGAAAGGGATTCGAACCCTTGAAACGGTTGCCCGTTTACACGCTTTCCAAGCGTGCGCCTTCAACCTATCAGTTTATTTATTTTGCTTTATTTTAATAATTTTCTATATGCAAATATTACAGCTAAAACTATTATTAAAGCAGCAATTCCTTGCTCACCAAGAGCATTAAGTAAATTTATTAAGTTTGTAGTAACTTGAGACCCAAAAAAAGCTACGTTTGGACCAAATACTATTTCTGCTATAACTGATATTGCTAAGAGTAAAATTCCAACTTCTAAAAATTTATTTAAATATTTTGTAATTGTTGTGATCCAATTTATCATAATTTTCCATTCTATTTTAGTCTCCCTAAATTAAAAAATTTAGGGAGACCGTTATTAATAGCTAGTCCA
>Ga0307986_10001602_pt1 | contig 16427 bp, 16 predicted proteins | sample EllFjometageno82_FD_203170 | JGI IMG/M metagenome (GOLD analysis project Ga0307986, IMG submission 203170) | Marine microbial communities from Ellis Fjord, Antarctic Ocean - #82 | ecosystem: Environmental > Aquatic > Marine > Unclassified | place: Southern Ocean | collected 2014-10-09
AACATTGGAAAAATAGAAATAAAAAAAAATTTTCAAAAATATTTAAATAAAAATATTTAAAAATGAAATATCTTTCAAATAAAAATGGTTTCCTAGGAATTGATAATAAAGTTAATTTTAGAGAGAAAGTTGTGGTTGTTCCATTTGGACTTGAAAAAACAGTTAGCTACGGTGGTGGTACTAGAAATGGGCCTAAGGAAATTATTAAGGCCTCTCATCAAGTAGAATTATATGATGAAGAATTACATTGTGAGCCTTATAAAAAGATTGGAATTAAAACGCTAAAGCCATTCAAGATTGATAAAGACATTAAAAAAGCTCTAAAAAAAATGTCAAATATAAATGAGGAAATTTTAAATAAAAAGCTTTTCCCTATTACTTTGGGGGGGGAACACTCAATTACTCCTGGATGTATTGTCCCATTTGTAAAAAAATATAAAAAAATTTGCTTATTACACTTTGATGCACATGCAGATTTAAGAGAAAGTTATAATGGTGAAAAATTTTCACATGCATCAGCTATCAAAAGATGCCTGGATTATAAAAATGTTTCTATTATTTCTTTTGGCATTAGAAATATCTCTGAAAGTGAAATACTTTTTTTAAAAAAAAATAAAGCAAGAATTAATATTTTTTGGGCTAAAGACAAATTAAAGTGGGACCTAAAAAAATTTAAAAAAATGATAAAAGATAAAACTGTTTACCTAACTTTTGATGTGGATGGGTTAGACTCAAGCATTATGCCGGCAACAGGAACTCCTGAGCCAGGTGGATTATTATGGGATGAAACCTTAAATATTATTAAAATTGCAGCAAAGAATTCAAATATTGTTGGTGCTGATATTAATGAATTATCACCAATTAAAGGTTTTAACTCTTATAATTTCTTGGTAGCAAAATTAGCCTATAAAATTCTTTCTTATACTTTTAAGTTTAAACGATAATAAGAATTTTGATACTACTCATTGCAGGAAACTGCAGAAACCTACTTTAAATTAATTCTTTATATCCAATATTTTCCAAGATATTTTAACAGATGCACCTTTTAAATCGTTTCTGTTAAAAAAAGCCAATTGAGCTTTTTTTCTTTCTAGAAGTGTTTTTCCTAGAAAAATACCTAGTCCAAGTCCAGCTTTACTACTTATTTCTTTAGATTTTGATTTTAAATAAGGCTCACCAATAAGCTTAATAATGTCTTCTGCAAAGCCTGGCCCGTCATCATTTATTGTCAATATAAGCACTTCCTGGTTGCTTTTTAGGTTTATGCTTACTTCTTTATCGGCAAACTTTATAGCATTACCAATGAAATTTCTTAGTCCATAAACAATTTCTGGTGATCTTTTTATGTTTATTTTATTTTTATCTTCACTTTCAAATAGAGTAATTTTCTTATCTGAGGTTTCTTCAAAAGAAACTATAATTTCTTCTAAAAGGTCCTCTACTTTTATTAGATTGATAAATTGATCATCGCTAATTTCTTTTTTTGAAATTTGCTTTAAAATGTCACTACATCTTTTAGCTTGGCTAATTAATAGATCTAAATCTCTTGAATGCTTTGATTTATCTCCAATTTCTTTTTTAAGTTCTTTAGCCACAACTGAGATCGTAGCAAGTGGTGTGCCCAGAGAATGTGCTGCAGCTGCAGCTTGTCCGCCAAGCGAGTCTAGCTCATACTCTTTTGCCATTACCTGTTGAAGTTTATCAAGGGCTTCGGATCTTTTTTTTGTCTCTCCAGAAAATTTAATTCCAAAATAACTTAAAAATACTAAACCAATTATTATAGAAACTAAAGCTCCAGTTAAATAATATTCAGGGAAATTAAAACTATAGACATCTAATCCTGGAAGTACCTCGTGGTATTCTTTCAAAAAAAAGAGGGAACCTATAGTTAAAGTGCCTAAAATTATTGTTGTGCCCATACTTAGGAATGTTGAGGATACTATGGTAGGAACAATTATAAGCAGTGAAAATGGATTAAAGATTCCTCCTGTTAAAAAAAGTAAGATACTTAATTGTAACAAATCATAAATAAGGAAAAGAGCTGAGTTTAAATCTTTTAATTGATTAGTTTTAATTTTAAATTGAAGAAATATGTTTGTAATAAAACCTACTGAAATAATAATATATGTTTCAATGATAGGGAGATTTAATTCTAAAAAAAAATATACAAAGTTAATTGCAATTAATTGACCAATAATAGCTATCCATCTTAAATTTACTAATGTTTTTTTATCTAAGTGAAGATTCTCTTCTAGTCTGAACAGAGTAGAAAAATTCATTCTATTAACTAAATATCTAGATTAGCTACTTCTAAAGCATTGTTAGTTATAAATTCTTTTCTAGGAGCAACATCGTCTCCCATTAAAATATCAATAATCTTTTGATCTTCTTTAGATTTTTCTTTTGTTTCTTTTGAATATTGTACTCTTAATAATGTCCTATTTTCTGGGTTTAAAGTAGTCTGCCAAAGTTCTTCGGGATTCATTTCTCCCAAACCCTTGAATCTTTGTATTGATAATTTTTGTCGTTGTTCTTCCATAAATTTATTAAATTCTAACGAACCCTTTTTCATTTTTTTCCCAGTTTTTTCAGATATTTTTAAAATATATTCTTCCAGATTTTTTTCGTCTTTTATGTAAGCGCTTTTTGTACCCTTGGTTACCTTGAATAATGGTGGTTGCGCTAAATACAAGTGACCATTTTCAATTAGTTTATTAAATGGAAAATTATTAAAAAAGGTAAGTAGCAGCGTTCTAATATGCGACCCGTCAACATCGGCATCGGTCATAATTATAATCTTATCGTACCTTAAATTTTCTATGTTGAAATCTTTAGAACCTGTTCCTAGTGCGTTAATTAAAGTTACCACTTCATTAGATGACATCATTTTTGCAAGTGCTTTAGTGGCATAATCATTACTAATTCCATTAGGCTTAATTTTATTGTTCACATAAGTGTTTAATATTTTTCCTCTTAACGGTAAAACCGCCTGATATTTTCTTGATCTTCCTTGTTTTGCAGATCCACCAGCTGAGTCTCCCTCTACTATATAAAGCTCAGTTCCATCTCTTTTTGAAATTTGGCAATCTGCAAGTTTACCTGGCAAGCCTGATAATTCAAATGTTCCCTTTCTTCTTACGCTATCACGGGCTTTTCTTGCTACATCCCTAGCGATCGCAGCTTGTAAAATTTTTTCTAATATATTTCTGGTGACTGATGGATTTTGATCAAACCAAGTAGCAACTCTTTCATTAACTACGCTTTCAACAATCAATCTTATTTCTGAAGAAACAAGTTTATCTTTTGTTTGAGATGAAAACTTTGGGTCAGGCATTTTAATCGACAGCACTGCTACTAGTCCTTCTTTAATATCGTCCCCTGAAATTGTAACTTTATTTTTTTTACCTAGGTTTTTATCATTAGCATATTTATTAATCACTCTTGTTAAGGCGCTTCTAAAACCAAGCAGGTGAGTTCCTCCATCTTTTTGATGTATATTATTAGTGAATGCCAAAACATCCTCTGAATATCCAGCGTTCCATTCAAAAGAACATTCAACTAATACTTTATTTTTTTCAGCTGTTACAAATATTGGTTTCTTAAATATTGCTGTTTCATTTTTATTGATTAATTGAGGTTTTTTTTGATTAATATATCTAACAAACTCAACGATACCGCCTTCATAATTATTTACATATTCTTTAGATTTTGCCGAAGTGTTATCTGTTAAAATAATACTTATACCTTTGTTTAAAAAGGCAAGTTCACGCATCCTTTTTTGTAAAATTGTAGAACTAAATTTTGTTGATGTAAAAATTACTTTTGATGGCAAAAAAGTTATTTTAGTCCCCTTTTTTTTTGTCTTACCTATTTCTTTTAGTGACTTGATCGAATTTCCATCTTTAAAAGCTATGAGATACTCTTTATTGTCTCTAAAAATATTAAGTTCCAACTTCTCAGAAAGCGCATTGACAACGGAAACACCAACTCCATGCAAGCCACCAGAAACTTTATAGGAATCATGGTCAAATTTACCTCCCGCGTGTAATTGAGTCATAATTACTTCAGCAGCGGACATTTTTTCTTCTTTATGCATATCAACAGGAATTCCTCTTCCATCATCTTCTACTGTGATAGAATTATCCTTGTTCATAATTACTGAAATATTTTGACAGTGACCTGCTAACGCTTCATCTATAGCATTGTCTACAACCTCGAAAACCATATGGTGGAGACCAGAACCATCGTCTGTGTCCCCAATGTACATTCCAGGTCTTTTTCTAACAGCATCTAAGCCTTTTAAGACTTTGATAGAGTCAGCACTGTAAGACTGTGTAGATATTTTTTCTAAATTTTTTGACATGTTTAATAGGTCTAAAGATACAAACTTGTATCATCTTTTTGTATTTGTATGAAATGAATACAAACTAAGACTTTAAATTAGTCAATATCATCAAAGGTTTTAGCGTATATATAAAAAAAACGATCTTAAATCAATTAATTAAATTTTCATGGGCATTACCACGTAATAGCTATTTTTATCTGACATATCCTCAACTAGAACCGGAGATACTGGATCTTTTAGACTAATTTTTAAATTTTTATCCTCAACTTCTGAAGCAATATCTACTAAATATTTTGAGTTAAAACTGACTGTCATTTCTTCAGCAGGAAAATTTGATTTTACAATTTCGTTCCCTTCTCCAGTGTTGGTACTGTTTACTGAAAATTTAATGTTATCCTTGCCTAATACTAATTTTACTCCTTCTTTGCGATCTATAGAGACTGTAATAACTCTTTCTATAGCTTGAATAAAATCAGAAGAGATAACTGTTAGCACTTTGTCATTACCTACAGGAACCACTTTTCTATAGTCAGGAAACTTACCGTCTATTACCTTAGAAACTAAAGTTGTTTTTCCTATCATAAATTGAATCTTATTGTCACTAGTTTTTACTAAGACTTTTTCATTTGTATCTGTCAGTAAATTGCATATTTGAAAAACAGTTTTTTTTGGTAAAATTAATGAGTGAAAAATTTTACCTGAGTCAATTTCAATACTACTAGAAGATAACCTATGACTATCAGTTGCTACTCCTGTTAGGTACGTTCTATCTTGAGACTCAGTTGTATGTAAATATATTCCATTTAAATAATGCCTAGTATCATCGTTTGAAATAGAGATTTTTGTTTTATTTAATAATCTAAGAAGTTTAGATTTATTAAATTCAATCTCATTATCTTCAAAATCATCTGTAAAATTTGGAAAATTATCAATTGGCAAACACAACAAATTAAAATCAGAATTATCCGTAATCAAGTTTAATTTATTTTCACTTTTTAATTCAAATTTTATTTCTGAATTTCCTGATATTTTTCTAAGGATATCATATAAGATTGTCGCTGAGGTAGTTGTTGCACCTTCTGTTGTAATCTTGACTTCACTGATCTCATCATAAAAAACTAAATCCAAGTCAGTAGCTGTTATGAACAGCTTTCCCTTTTTAATGTTCAACAGTACATTCGATAAAATAGGAAGCGTATTTTTTTTCTCTACTATACCTTGAGCAAGTGTAAGGGATTTTAATAGCACATCTCTTTTAATTGAAAATTCCATTCAATTTACTCTTCTAGTAACAAACTACGTAATTGTTCAATATTTTTTTTCATTTCATCATCTTTTTCAGAAAGCCTAGTTATAGTTTTCACAGCGTGAATAACAGTGGTGTGATCTCTATTAGCAAATCGTCTGCCTATCTCTGGTAAAGATCTTGTTGTCATTTTCTTTGCTAGATACATTGCAATTTGTCTAGGTCTAGCTAAGGGCCTGGATCTTCTTTGGGACAACATTTCTGCCAAAGGAATATTAAAAAAATTTGCAACAGTATTCTGTATTCTATCTACTGTTATAATTTTTGCTTGATTAAAAACATCTTTAAGTATGCTCTTGCAATCGTTAATTGTTAGTACTTTCTTATGTATTCTACTAAATGTAACTACTCTGTTTAAGACACCAATTAGCTCTCTAATATTTGTCTTACTTTCAGTGGCTATAAAATTTATAACTTCTTCACTAATATTACTATTTTCTTTAAATTGATTCTGAATATCTTCTAAGCGTTTTCTTATAATCTTTATTTTTAAATCTAAATCAGGTGCATCCACATCTACAACTAAGCCCCCTGCTAACCTAGACTTAATTCTTTCCTGAACTCTATCCAGTTTCATGGGTGCTCGATCTGCTGAAATTATAATTTGTGAGCTTTTATCTATTAAACTGTTAAATGTGTGAAAAAATTCTTCCTGTAATCCTTCCTTGCCTCGGATAAACTGAATATCATCGATAATGAAAACAGATGATTTTCTAAAAAAATCCTTAAAGTTAACCATATCATTTTTTTTAATCGATTTAATAAAATGATACATAAATCTCTCTGCAGAAATAAACATAACATTTGTATTTTTCTCTAACTCAAGACCTATAGCATTAAGTAAGTGAGTTTTTCCTAGGCCTACTCCACCATATATATACAGAGGATTATATCTTGAAATTTGTTCACAAACTTTTTTGGAAGAAGAAAGCGCAATCTCATTGCTTGATCCAGATATAAAATTTTCAAAATTTAAATTAGGATTAAGTCTATTGTAGTTTAGTATTGAATCTTTGATTTCTGTAACCTTGTTAAAGTCATCTATTTTAAGTGCTTCATTGACATTAATTCGATTTTCTTCAGATATTTTAAACTCGACTCTATTAATACTATTTTTAAATGTTTTTAGCTGAGATAATATTTTATCTAGATATCTTGAAACTATCCAATCTCTAAAGAATCTGGTTGGCACTCCTAAAATAAGATAATCATTATATTCCTTCAATAGAGAAATATTTTTCAACCAGCTTGAGTAAACTTCTGAGCCAAAAATTTTTTCAAAGGAGAGTTGCACATCTTTCCATATCAACGTTTTTTCTTCTTCGTTTAAAAAAATTTCTTGAGGCTGTATAGATTTTTTTTCCATGTAAATTTTTATTGAACGCTCTTCTAATTTTTAATAAATATTATTGCAAGAAATATTTTTATAAAATAAAAAATAAGTTAGTTCAGGTTGTATTTAAAAAGATAAAAAAATTATATTTATTTTTAATACTTTTATTTTACAACTGTAAATTTAAAAATCTATATGTAGAATTCTTTTTCTAAATGTAGTTCTATTGAATGAATTATAATCTTCCAAGTTGAACAACTAAAAATTGTTAAACTAGAAAGTTTAATCTTCAAATTTTTTTTGAAATTTTAGAAATTTTTCTTGATGCAGTTTTTTTATTTATTGTGCCTGACTTTGTTGCTTTCATTAAAAGAGATTGAAAAGAGGGAAAAAAGCCTTTGATTTTGTCTTTTTCTCCTTTTTTTAATAGATCTTCCATTTTTTTAACGGCTGCACGATACTTACTCTTTCTTAACCTGTTCACGGCTGTTTGTTTGGTTACTCTTCTCACTCTTCTTATTGCAGATGCTGTATTTGGCATAATTTCAACGTGTATATCTCGTTAAAACATAACGGTCAACTTCAATTATTTTTGACATTTTGGACAGAAAAATGACGAACGATTGGAAGTAAAGACTTTTTTTATAGTTCCCAAACATTTAGACCTGCTACATCTTGTTTTTTCTCTTCCATAAACCCTAAATCTTTGTTGAAAATTTCCATCTTTACCCTCGGTACTAGAAAAATTTTTTATTGATGAACCACCAAAAAAAATGGCTTCTTTTAAAATTTTTTTTATTAATTTAACTATTGTTATAATTTGTTTTTGATTAATTCTTGTAATACTTTTTGTTGGATTGATTTTACATAAAAACAATACTTCATTACAATATATATTTCCCAATCCAGCAACAAATTTTTGATTCATTAGTAAATCTTTAATTTTTGTTTTTTTGTAAAGAACTTTTTTTTTAAAATAACTTAAATTAAAATCTTTTGATAGTGGTTCCGGACCCAAAGACACAAGATGTTTGCAATTAAGAACATCCTTACTAGGGTATATTTTAATAAAACCAAATTTCCTCACGTCGTTATATATAAGCTTAATTTTTTTGTTAAAAAAAAAAGTTACATGATCATGTTTTGCATCATTTTTTTTTAATGAGTAGTAAAAAGATGTCTTATGTTTTTTACTATCATCAATAATAAAAAATTTTCCTGTCATGCCAAGATGAGCTAAAATAGTGAAACCCTTGTTTAAATTAATCAGTAAATATTTTGATCTTCTCTGAATAGATATTATTTTTTGTTTTTTTATTTTATTAAATTGTTTGCTATCTATTATATATCTAAGTTTATTATTAGTAATATTGACTCTTTTTATTGTTAAATTTATAAGCTTATTCTTTAGTGACTTTTTAACAACTTCTACTTCTGGTAATTCTGGCATATAATTTAATTGTGAATATCTATAATCAAGATAAAACCAAACTAGTCAACTCTGTATTTAGCAAAGTACATAATAATTATGATCTAATGAATGACTTAATGTCTTTAGGTGTTCATAGACTTTGGAAGAGAAACTTAATTAGCTGGATGAATCCACAACCTGGAAATCAAATAATTGATGTTGCTGCTGGCACAGGTGATCTGGCTAAAATGATTTCTCAAAAAAATAATGGTAAAAATACTTTTTGTTGTGTTGAGCCAAATAAAGGAATGCTTGAAACAGGTAGTGTGAAATTAAAGTCTTTTGCTAATATCAAGTGGTATTTAAATTCTGCAGAGAAGTTGCCATTTAAAGAAAACACTTTTGATTTTTATACCATAAGTTATGGCATAAGAAATGTTACAGATATAAATCTATGTTTAAAAGAAGCATACCGCGTGTTAAAACCTGGTGGACGTTTTTTTTGTCTAGAATTTTCAAAAGTTGAAAATGAAATTCTAAACTTATTATATCAAAAATATTCAAAATTAATTCCTTTAATTGGTAAGATAATAGTAGGTAGCGAAGAACCTTATGAATATTTAGTTAACAGTATTGAAGAATTTTATAGTCAAAATGAACTTGTAGATTTATTAGAAAAAAATAAATTTTTAAATGTTGAATTTAGAAATTTATCTAACGGTATTTCTGCTATACACTCAGGTTGGAAAATCTAAATATGTTTAGAAGTATTTTTCAATTATTCAAAATAGCGAGAAAGCTTGCTTCTTCAGGGGCTGTTGAAACGGTCAACGAAATTTACAACATCCCTTTTGCTATAAAATTATTTTTTGATCTATTTTCTATAGGCTCAGCTAAGAAGTTAATAGGCAGGTCTAAAAAGCCTGGAGAAAAACTATGTGACGCATTGGAAGGGATGGGGACCACTTTCATCAAACTGGGTCAGTTTTTGGCAACCAGACCTGATATTATAGGAGAAACCTTAGCTGAAGATTTAGTCAAACTACAAGATAAACTTCCTCCTTTTGAGCTTTACGAATCTAAGAAAATTTTAAAAAAAGAGCTTGGTGAAAATTTATACAAGAATATAGTTGAATTAAGTGAACCTATAGCTGCAGCTTCTATTGCTCAAGTTCATATTGCAAAAATTAAAATTGATAATAAGCAGAATGAAGTTGCTGTAAAAATTTTAAGGCCTGATATAGAAAAACAGTTTAACGAAGAACTCGATGCATTAATGTTGTTTGCCTACATCGTGGAAAGCTTATTTTCAAAAACTAAAAGACTTAAATTAATAGAAGTTGTCCATTTATTACGGGAAATAACCAATATTGAGATGGACTTAAGATTTGAAGCTGCAGCTGCAAATGAATTATACGAAAATACAAAAAATGATAAAGGGTTTAATGTTCCAAAAATTTATTGGAACTATACTTCTAGAAAAGTTCTTACTTTAGACAAGGTTGATGGAATTTCAATAAGAGAACAAGATTTATTAAAAAGTTCTGGAGTAGACTTAAAAATACTCTCTGAAAATTTAATACAACATTTTCTTAAGCAGGCAGTAAGGGATGGTTTCTTTCATGGAGATATGCACCAAGGAAATTTATTTGTAGACCAAAAAGGTAATATTATTCCTGTTGATTTTGGAATTATGGGTAGGTTGGATAAAAACAATAGAAAATATTTGGCAGAAATATTATACGGATTTATCCAAAGAGATTATATGAAGGTTGCAGATGTTCATTTTGAAGCTGGCTTAATACCTCGAGATGCTTCTAAAGAAGAGTTCGCACAAGCTCTGAGGTCGGTTGGTGAACCAATTTTTGGTCAATCTATAAAAGATATTTCAGGTGGAAACTTATTGGCTCAACTTTTTGAAATTACAGAAAAATTTAACATGCCTACTCAAACCCCTCTTTTGTTGCTACAAAAAACTATGGTCACTGTAGAAGGTGTCGCAAGAAAATTATGCCCTGAAACTAATATTTGGGAAATTTCAAGACCGGTATTAGAAGATTGGATAAAAAGTGTAAAAAGTCCAAAGGCAACCATCGATACAGCTTTAAATACTTCTTCTGAAATTTTGAAAAGAATACCCGATTTGCCTAATTTCATGGATAGAGCAAACTACGCTTTACAGCTATTGGCTGAGGGTAAATTAAATCTAGGCTTAAGAAATAATCGAGGATTAGAAATTGAAGAGATAAAGTTAAAAAACTTGAGAAATAATATCATCATTAGTTTTTTAGGCATTGTAATTGTTGTTTTATTAGTATTTTAATTGTCATAATGTTATTGCAAAATAAAAAAATTCTATTGATAATTGGTGGAGGTATATCTGCTTATAAAGCCTTAGATCTGATCAGATTATTTGTCAAAAACAACTTAGAAGTAAAAACAATTCTAACAAAAAGTGGTAAAAAGTTTGTCACTTCTTTATCTGTAACATCTTTATCAAATAATAAAGTTTTTGAAGATATATTTGATGTAAACAATGAAAAAGAAATAGATCATATTTCTTTGTCTCGCTGGGCTGATGTAATTTTGGTTCTACCTACAACAGCAAACATGATGACAAAATTAAGTGCTGGTAGAGCAGAAGATTTAGCAACTACTGTTATTCTGGCTTCTAATAAAACTGTTGTCTTAGTCCCTGCAATGAACGTTAGAATGTGGTTACACAAAGCAACACAAAATAATTTGAAAAATTTATTAGACTATGGATACAAGTTTATTGGACCAGTAAACGGTGAGATGGCTTGTGGAGAATATGGTGAAGGTAAAATGTCAAGTCCACGCCAAATTTTTTCATATTTAAAAGAATATTTTAATAACAAAGATTTGATCAAAGAAAAGAAAATTCGCGCATTAGTTACCACAGGCCCAACCCGTGAATATATCGACCCTGTCAGATATATTTCTAATGAGTCTAGTGGCAAACAAGGATATGAAATAGCCTTGGCATTATCGAAACTAGGAGTTGATACTACTTTGATAGCTGGTCCTACATCGTTAAATTACTCAAAAGATATTAAGGTAAAAAAAATCACCACTGGGGAAGAAATGATGGTGGCAGTACAAAAACTCTTACCTGTAGATATAGCTGTTTGTGCTGCAGCAGTAACCGATTTTAAGCCTAAACATAAAAGCAAGCAAAAGATAAAAAAAGATAAAAAAAATTTTAATAGTCTAAATTTAGAAAAAAATAAAGATATTTTGGAATATCTTGGAAAAAATAATAAATTAAGACCTAAAGTACTTATTGGCTTTTCCGCTGAGACAGAAAATTTAATAGAAAATTCTATAAAAAAATTAAATTACAAATACTGTGATATGATTATTGCAAATGATGTCTCTAAAAATGGAATAGGCTTTAATGCTGATTATAATAAAGTTGCAATTATAGAAAAAAAAGGAAAAATTGAAAATTTACCTAAGAATAAAAAAAGCTATGTAGCTTCAAAAATAGCAAAAAAAATAGTCGATAAATTTTTAATTAATGACAAAAATACAAATTAAGAAATTATCTAACTCTGTATCAACACCGAAATATGAAACTCTTGGTTCGTCGGGTATGGATATTGCTGCATATATAAAAAACAATATAATAATTAACCCTGGAGAAAAAGCTATAGTTTCAACAGGCTTTTCAATAGCTATTCCAAGAGGATACGAAGTTCAAATAAGACCTAGATCAGGTTTGGCCGCTAAAAAAAATATTACAGTTTTAAATAGCCCCGGAACTATTGATGCTGATTACAGAGGTGAAATAAAAGTCATCTTGATTAATCTTGGTAAAGAAAAGTTTGTTGTTGAAAACGGAGAAAGAATAGCTCAAATGGTTGTTTGTCCTGTTGTTCAGGCTAGTTTAGATGAAGTGAAAGAATTAACTGATACAGCGCGTGGTTCCGGGGGTTTTGGCTCTACAGGCAATAAGTAGCACCAATTATGAAAATAGGTGGAAATGATTTTTTGCGTTATTCAAAGCAAATAATCCTAAAGCAAGTTGGTATTTTAGGTCAAAAAAAAATTTTTTCTACAAAGGTTCTGATAGTGGGCATGGGTGGTCTAGGCTGTCCCGTAGCTTTATATTTAAGTAACCTTGGGATAAGAAATATTGGTATTGCTGATCATGATAAGGTTGACCTTTCTAACCTTAATAGACAAATTTTGTTTAATGTAAAAGACATAGCAAAATTCAAAGTGGTTCAAGCAAAAAAATTTTTACTAAAAATAAATAAAAAAATTAAAATTAAAGCTTATAAAGAAAAAATTATCAAAAAAAATATTCAACATATTTTAAATAAGTATGACATTATTTGTGATTGTTCAGACAATTTTAATACTAGATATTTACTTAATGATTTTTGTTTGAAAAATAAAAAAAAATTAATTTCTGCTGCAATAAGTAAGTTTGAGGCTCATATATTTAATTTTGATTTTACCAAAAGTATTCCTTGCTATAGGTGTTTTATGCCTGAAATGCCTGATGAAGAAAAAAAATGTGATACTGAAGGAATTTTGCCTACAGTTGCTGGCATTGCTGGTACACTCCAAGCTAATGAGGTGGTTAAGTCTATTTTAGGTAAAAAGAATGAACTAGTTGGAAAAATGATAGTTTTTAATACGCTTAATTTAAATTTTAGAAAAATTATACTTACCAAAAATACCCGTTGTATTATGGGCTGCTGGAAAAAATGATTAGAGTAATAACTTTAACTCTTTTATTGATGTCTACTTCAGTTAATTTTTTATTTGCTGACGAGTATTTTTTAACTTTACATTTCAATAATGTAAATTTAAGACAAGGCCCTTCTTTTGATTATCCAGTAAAGATTTTTTATAAAAAAAAATATCTTCCTGTTTTAGTTCAAGACATTTCTGATAATTTCAGAAAAATTAAAGACCATGAAAATAATACAGGTTGGATTCATCGTTCACAATTGTCAAAAAAAAAGGCAGCTCTAACTTTAGATGATAAGGTTATAATTTTTAAAAATGCAACTATATTTTCTAAACCTTTAGCTATTTTAGAGAAAGGTCGCCTTTGTTTAGTTTCTAAATGTAAAGGTGACTGGTGTAAGGTTAAAGTTGAAAAATATTCTGGATGGGTAAAGAAAAAAAGCTTATGGGGTAACCTTTAATTAAACCTGTCTTCTAGCATGCAAGCGACTAGATGAATACGTTTCTGCTCACCTCCATTAAAAAAATTATGATATTTAGTATTGTTAGTTATTGTAACGGATCCATCTGCAGGCAAATGTTTTGCAATATTTTCTATTACCATCATACATCCAGGATTTGTAATTATAGGGATATGTAATCTTGGTTCAGGATCTCTATGCCAACTTAAAGTTGATCTTGGCTCTTTTAATAATATTCTAATTCTACCAATTTTAAATTTTTTACTTAAAATCTTATAAACTTCTGCAAAATACGTATTTTCAAACTCAGGTACTAGCTGGGTATATTTAGATTCATCAATACCCACGTCTCTTGACACTTCTTTTCCTGTTTCATCAGGCTTGGTCCAATAAACACCTCTGATATTGTTTCCTTTGATTGACGCTTCATCGTTTGGAATTTGATTTAAAGATATAGCGCCAAAATTTGAAACTCCTGGTGAATCAAAGTTTTTTTTTTTTAGTATAACTCCTAGATCTGTCCTTAATCTTGATATATCAAAATTAAGATCAGGAACTTTATAGAAATCTTCAAAGTTTATATTACCCATATATTTACAACAATTTACACTAATTATTGTCAAAATAACTGTGATTTTTTGTCTCTCGTTTGCTTTATTATTATATAATTAATATGTATATCAAGTTAAATATTATCAAAATATGCAAAAAAATAGTTTTAATTATAATGAGCTAATAGACTGTGGAAATGGCAAACTCTTTGGTGCTGGTAATGCTAAATTACCCCTGCCTCCAATGTTAATGTTTGACCGTATTTCAGAAATTACTAGTGATGGAGGGCTTTACAAGAAGGGTTGTATAAAAGCAGAGCTAGAAATTAAAAAAGATATGTGGTTTTTTAATTGTCATTTTAAAGACGATCCGGTTATGCCCGGATGCTTAGGGCTAGATGCAATGTGGCAGCTAGTTGGTTTTTACTTAGGGTGGCTAGGTGACCCAGGTAAAGGAAGGGCTTTGGGAGTGAATGAAGTTAAGTTTACTGGCGAAGTAGTACAGACAGTGAAACTTGCTACTTATGAAATTAATATGAAGCGAATTTTACGAAAAGAAGGAACAGCGGTTGGTTTAGCTGATGGAATTTTAAGTGCCGATGGTAAAGTTATTTACAAGGCTTCTAATTTAAAAGTAGGAGTATTTAAATCATGAAACGAGTTGCTGTTACAGGAATTGGAATTGTTTCTTGTCTTGGAAATAATCAAAACGAAGTATACGATTCATTGTTAAATACAAAGTCTGGTATTGGATTTTCAGATGAATATAAGAAATACAATTTTAAAAGCCAAATCTGTGGAGTTCCTAAAATTAAAGTAGAAGAACATATTGATAGAAAAATAATTAGATTTATGGGTGAAGGTTCGGCCTATAATTATATAGCAATGAAAGAAGCTGTGACGGATTCAGGATTGGAAGAAAAAGATGTTAGTAATGAAGCAACAGGGATTATTATGGGTTCTGGAGGACCTTCTGTTAAAAATGTTGTTCATGCAGTTGACTCTACTAGGGAAGTAGGTCCTAAAAAAATGGGACCATTTGTTGTTCCACGAACAATGGCGAGTACAGTTTCTGCTACACTAGCTGTACCATTTAAAATTAAGGGAGTTAACTATTCGATAAGTTCTGCTTGTGCAACAAGTGGACATTGTATTGGCAATGGTATGGAGTTAATACAATCAGGTAAACAGAAAATTATTTTTGCTGGTGGTGGAGAAGAAATTCATTGGGCTATGTCTGCTATGTTTGATGCCATGACTGCCTTGTCTTCAAAGTATAATGAAACACCTGAAACTGCATCTAGGCCATATGATAAATCTAGAGATGGATTTGTTATTGCAGGTGGAGCAGGAGTTATAGTTTTAGAAGAATTAGAACACGCAAAAGCAAGAGGTGCTAAAATTTATGCAGAATTAACTGGCTATGGTGCCACTTCAGATGGCTACGATATGGTTGCTCCCTCAGGTGAGGGTGCTGTTCGGTGTATGAAAATGTCTCTCAAAACTGCAAGAAATAAAATTGATTATATAAATACTCACGGAACATCAACACCAGTCGGCGATATCACTGAATTAAGAGCCGTTAAAGAAGCTTTCGGAGATAATAGTATTCCAAAAATAAGCTCAACAAAATCCCTAACAGGGCATCCACTGGGAGCAGCCTCTGTCCATGAAGCCATCTACTGTTTAATTATGATGAAAAATAATTTTATAGCAGCCTCTGCAAATATTACCGAAATGGATGATGAAGCTAAAAAATTTCCTATTGTCACCAAAGTAGAAAAAAATGTGACACTAAATTCAGTTATGTCTAATAGTTTTGGGTTTGGCGGAACAAATGCAACTTTAATTTTTGAAAAGATATAATTTATGAGTTTAATGAAAGGTAAAAAAGGATTAATTATGGGAGTAGCAAACGAAAGATCGATTGCTTGGGGTATCTCCCAAAAATTAGCAGAAGCTGGTGCTGAATTGGCTTTTACGTATTTAGGAGATGCTTTAAAGAAGAGAGTTATACCGTTGGCTAAATCCTTAAACTCGGACTTTACGCTTAGTTGTAACGTTGAAAATAAAGATGAAACAGTTAAACTTTTTGAAGATGTTAAAGCTAAATGGGGACAGATAGATTTTGTAATTCATGCAGTCGCTTTTTCGGACAAATCAGAATTATCGGGAGAGTACCTGAATACAACCCGAGACAATTTTTTAAAAAGTATGCTGATTTCATGTTTTTCTTTTACTGAGGTAGCTAAAGAAGCATCAAAGATAATGAAGGAAGGTGGCAGTATGCTAACT
>Ga0307986_10001604_pt1 | contig 16420 bp, 16 predicted proteins | sample EllFjometageno82_FD_203170 | JGI IMG/M metagenome (GOLD analysis project Ga0307986, IMG submission 203170) | Marine microbial communities from Ellis Fjord, Antarctic Ocean - #82 | ecosystem: Environmental > Aquatic > Marine > Unclassified | place: Southern Ocean | collected 2014-10-09
CATATGTGCTTGAATAATATTACCTGTTGTATCATCTTGTTTGAGCATAGTTAATTGATATGTTGTATCATTTTTTAGTCTACCATATGAAAACAATGATTCTTCAGGTTTTTCAATCATTAATTCAGATTGTAAAATTATATTTTCAAATCTTTCAATCAATATATCAATTGATTTAATATACACAGTTTTACTATCATAATAATGATTTGATGTAATTGTAAAATCATATACATAAGGTTGGTCCATGATATCTTTATAATAATATCTTTCACTATCTCTTAATCTCAGACTTTTCGAAAATGATATTGGATCTTTTGGTTTTTCAATTTTAATTTTATCTGCTAAATATTTTTCAAATGCTTTTTTATCTTTTGAAAAACTATAAACAACCGTTGGTAAATTATTGAAACGAGCATGTTCACGACTTGTTCCAATAGATGGTACACAATATAAATCTAATTCTTGAATATCTGTATCTGATCCAGTTTGTTTTAATTCAGTTAATAGGAAATAATTAAAATTTTGTTTAGGAAATTCAAATGGTCTAAATATTTCATTTTTTTCTTTGTCCGATAAAGGATTTAGTAAATCATAGTAATCTTTTGAAATCTTTTGCAATTTATTAAAGATATTAATATCATCTGGAATAAATTCAAGTTTATGCTGTTCATCGATTAATTTTTGATATTCGCTTTTCAATGGATAAATATTAAAATCACTATTATAAACATTTTTTGTTGGATTATCATCGATTTTAATTTTAAGTTCAAATAATAGATTGCGATAATAATTTTCAGGATTAATAAATAAGGGTATTAATGAAATGCGATGTTTGATAAATTCATTATGTAATGAACCGGTATTTTTAGATATAATAATATCATCAGGATTAAATGCAACTGTATCTATATCTGTTAATAATGTCCTTCTAATACCATTGACAATTGTTTTATCTAAACCATATTTTTCATCACCCTTTACTTGAAATTTAACTGTTTTATCATTTATAAGTTTATCCTTTTTGTCACGATTAATTTCAGTATATTTAACTTTAAAATCTTTTGATGTCATTATTATTATTACTCTATATAATATAAATATTCAAATTATATTTAAATAAATTTGTTTAAAAAAATACAATATAATATTTAATGATAAATAAATGAGTGAAAAAATTTATATAAGTAGAAAATGCGAATATTGTCATGAATTATTAATATTATTACATAAACATAAAGATAAGATAAAATTCCCGGTAATAGATGTTCATAATAATCCATATCCAAAAATAGTTACAAGTGTTCCCTGTATGGTTGTGGATGAAAAAATTTTACCAGGAGAAGAATTATTTAAATTTATAAATTATTTAATACAAAAAAACAGTAAACAGACAGAATCAGACAATGATTTAATGCCTCCCAAAAATGAATTTAATAAGCCAAACTCAAATATGGGTCCAATGCATAATAGTAATCCTTTAAATTTAAATCAATCAAGTAACCAAACTAATTTAAATGTTCCTGGAAATATTCAAAATGATGTTAAAGATACCATTAATGGGATGATTAAACCAGATATAAAACAAAATAATGATATGTTGCCTAGTAAATCAAATGATGTTCCATCAATTGGTGAAGATGAACTATTACCTGGATTTTGCGTCGGAGGGTCATGTGAATTGGGATTTTGTTCATTAGAGGATGATAAAGATATAAGTATGGATAATATATATGAAATGTTAGATTCAGAAGGGGACATAACACCACAAATGGATACTGGTAATACAAAGAGTGAAAAGGGGAAATTAATGGATGACGATTATTCAAGAATGATGCAAGAAAGAGGAAATGATTTAGGCATGAAAATGAATTAAAACATATATTATATTATAATGTATAAATGTAAATCTGTTTTAAATGAACATCGACCACCTGATTATAGTGTTCAAGATACAAGTTCAAACTGCGATAATGCTACAGATGGAACATTGTGTATGTATAATTGTCAAGGAAGATTTAAAGGTGAACTATATACATTAGATGAACAACCTGTAAAGTTATATGAATTATCTCCAACAGAAGAATATTTTTCAACAGTTTATAAATGTATTGCTCCCATAAAATATATTTTAAGAGCACATGGTGTTTTATTGCCACGCGAATCGAGGGTAACTTTAAGTGATCCTACTAGTAATTTTACATTATTCACATATATAGAACAAGGTCAATGTTTATCAGCTGATTTTAAGATGGGATGTGATGATAATATTATGGATGGGAATCCACTTGAATACTTTACAATTGATTTTCATGAAATAGAATTTTCAGATGAATTAGTTGTTTCTGGTATAAATGCAGAAATGGGATTAGTAGAATGTTTAGGAAATGATGTACGTTTTTTAAGAAATAAAGATATAACAAGATTAATATCTGGTTATAAAAGAAATCAACCAAATTATAGAAATAATATTATGTATTATTCATTAGATACAATTCATGGATTAGAATCAATACATAGTGGATTTCGTTTACAGGGTACATTTAAATTATCTGAATTGGTTCAAGCATTAAAGATTGAACATCCTGGTAGAGAAATACATTTACATTTAGCGACTTGTTTATCAACCGATGATGCTTTTATACCTCAACCATCAGATATAGGACCTATTTTATTAAGTAGATGGGAAAACACTCAACTAAATAGGTGTGGAGATTTGCCACAATGTGAAATTTTAAATTTAAATCCAGATACTGTTAATGATTCAGAATGTACATTAGGTGAATCAAAAAGTATTAAGTATAGTGATGAAATACCATATACTTCTCAAATATTAGAAGCGTCTACTTGTAATTTAAGTTGCATGCCAGGACATTCTGAAATTACTACTAATGCTCCTTGTATGACATATCAATCTATGGATGGAACAAACTCTACAAGATATTTAAATATTGAAGGAAATACATTAAATCCATTGGAAATTAATTGCTTACCATTAGTACATAATTGTAGTGCTGATTTATAATATAAATTTATAATATATGTAGATTATAAAAAATAATGATGCAAGAAAGAGGAAATGATTTAGGCATGAAAATGAATTAGTTAATCACATACATAAAACTTTTTATAATCTACATCATATTTAGAACCATCGCATCGTGAATTTATATCAGCAGTGCGTATACATTTATCATTCGCAGGATTACAACATTCTCCTATACTTATATCAGTTTGATCATCTGTAACACTAGAATGAACATAAATTCCATCCACCCCACCATCAGCCCCAATAGAACTGTCTAGAGCGGCATATACTGGAGTTCTATTAGGAGGTGCAGCACATGAAAATATTCGTGACAACCATCCTGGTTCTTGTTGTAATGGTTGATTTAGCATTTCAAATTGAGTAACACATTTATTATTTCTATTACATTCTAATGATTCATTACATTTGTTACCATCGGCAAGGAGTGTTTCACGACATCTAGCATTATGTTCTCCATATGGTCTTTCACACATATTATTACATATAAAACACATATTTGAATCATTACATGGCGGGTCTGAGTCACTACATACGGCACCTAGCTCTCCAGGACCTAAACAAATTGAACCACGGTCGCTTATATCATCACGTAAAGTTTGATTACTTACACATGTTAAATTGCCATCACATTGCGGTCTATCAGGACTATCAGATCGACATTTTCTATCAATTTTACCATAACATGTTTCACGAGGCATCATTTTACTTTCGAATCTATCTGGTGTTATAGAATAATCTGTATTAAAATCATATACATGAAATTGACATAAATTGGGAAATCCCCGATCCGTGGCGGATGTCAGATGCATAAATTCACCTAATATTTCTGGTGAATTTATATCATAACCTCCTATTTTACCAACTTCAAAGGTATTTGAAGTTGGTGATAGAGCAAATGATAACATATTATTATTTTTATCTAATATATCAGAATACAATATAGGCATAAATCCAACAACTATTTTAGAGTTCCAATGAATATTATATATATTTATTGAATAATTTGATGCCTGCTGACCCACCTCAACAGTCTGGTCCACGGATACGCCTACAGAAGTATCCACGGATACTTCTGGACGAGTATCTGGATAATCTAATTCTGTTAGTGCATAAAATAATTTGTTACAATAATCTATGCATATACATACTATTCCATTTTTTTGCGGATTATCATCTCTTAAATTTTCTAATAGTGCTAGTTTACGATTTAATTCATCATATTTTTCCCAATTAGTATCATTACGTAAACTTGGTTCCCTTACAAAAGCTCTAAAACCACTTAAATCGGTTTTATATAATAATATATTATGTGAAAATTTGCCGGAACGCGTGGCTTCTTCGGTGTGTCCTATTAGAGTGTATCCTGTATTAGTTTCATAGCCGAAGGAAATTAATACAGGATACAATCTATTATTATATAAAGATGATATTATACCATTTTCATTATATGTTTGTGGGTCTAAATTATTATCGCGTAATAATCCAAGCATGCCTTTATTATTAACACCTATACTATTCGTCAAGCACTTATAAATATCTGATAAATAGTTTGAACTACTTATTGTAGTGCCAAAACTATTTAAATATGCACGATCACTTTCAGTAAAACTTACATTTAATGCACTATAAAATGAACCAATTGTATTTATTTGACAAGCACCGCCTACACGATTCATTATTCTTTCACATCTATCTAAACCTAGTTCATCACAAATATTATGAGAAGGGTCTGAAATTTCGTTAAATATTTGTTTTAAAGATTTAGTTTGTCCAGTTAATTTATATTGATTACCAATACTAAAACTGTCTTTACGATTGTACAATATGAAAATTATTATACCAATAATTAAAAATATTAAATACTTTAACATATACTTTAACATATTTTTTTATTTCGTAAATTTAATTAAGTAGGAAAATGTATCACATAATAAATATCTTTTAGAGCAGATCTCCTCCTGCTAACAATGCAGCACACACACCACTTAACTCACATCTATTTTCTATACATTCTAATCCATATTCACAAGCGAATGGATTGCCAGGAGTATTGTCATGACATGGTTGTCCTTGTCCACCTGCCTTAATACAATATTTAATACCTTCATCACCATGTTCTAAGCAATATAAAGACGCATCTATATTACAAGCTTCACCAATAACTCGATTACATTCAGTCCCTTCTGTGTCTTCTTCCATACAAATTGGACCCCTAATATCAATATGGGGAATATGTTGAGCAAGTTCAGGATTGACACACGACAAACCTTCATCGCATTGTGGTATAACAGATCGACATTTTCTATCTTTTTTACCATAACATATTTCTTGGCGAGAAACTGTATCACCTACACCACCAAAATTAATAGTAGGCGGTTCACTTCCACCAGCATCCGTTGTTGAATAAGTATCATCTATTTCAAAACTCATTCCTTTTAAAACACTTACATCACTTAATCTAGCAAATTCGTCAGATTCTGTAAAATCGAAATTAAGATTACCCATTCTTGAATCTGGAGAATCACGATATTCAGGAGAATCATATGGATCTCCTACAATGTTAACATAAGTATTTGATGAACCATCGTTTGTCTTTACCTTTCTATATCTTACAGCAAGAAACCCATACACTATTTTATTTCTCCAGTCTTTATTATACTCTTCCATATCTAATTGGTTTAGTGGATTGGGTGGTTGAGTAACAGGATTATCTAATTCAGTTAATGCATAAAAAAATCCATTATAATGATCTATACATATGCATACTATTCCATTTTTTATTATGGGATGATTTGGGTTTTCTGTATTAAAAGGTTCTAACATACTTAGTTTATTTTGTAATTGTTCGATTTTCATATCTCTAGGGGAAAATTCATGTTCTTCTAATGTAGCTTGTTCAGATAAAATTTTTTCTACAAAACTTTTAAATCCAAGATAATTTGTCTTATATAATAACAAATAATGAGCTCCTGATTGAGTCTCACGGCTGTTATCTAAATTTTTTATTTCAATAGCATCTAGAATTCCAACATTTGCTAAAGAGTATGTTGAAATATATATAGGATATATTCTGTTCAATAAAAAATCAGAAATGTTTTGAACAATTTCTTTATTAAGTTTTATACCATTTCTTAGTAAAATTTCTAATACTTCTCTACTTGGACCAAAACCTTCAACCGCTTCTCCAATAGTATTAATTAAGCATCCTATAGCATCATGAAAATTAAGTGGATATCCCAAATTATGTCCGAAACTTTTTAAAAAATCAATATCTGTTTCATCTAAATTCAAACCTAATATTCGAAACAATCCCGCTATAGTAGATGTTTGACAAGTCCCGTACCCCATTGATCGCGTCATATCTGCACAGCACGCAAGACCTCTATCAGAACAAACATTTACTCTTTGATAAACATCAGTGAATATTTCTATTAAAGTTTGTGGCCTACCGCCACCTGCATCACCACCTGCATCACCTGCATCACCAATTGGTGGTAACATTGCTGGATCATCCGGTGAATCAGGGTTAATAGCATAATCGGGATATAAGTCTATTTTATATTGATTACCAATACTAAATCTATCTACACTATTTAATAGTATATAAAGTATTATACCAATAATTAAAAATATTAAATACTTTAACATATAATATATTATAATATATTTATTATAAATTTTACGGTTAGTATAAATTTTGTAAATAATATAAAAGGGTAATCTATAATGGAAGATATTAATTCACCTGTTTTTGCCCAAGCAAAAATTGAATATACTAAACAATTAATTGATGTATTAAAAATTCCAATATATGAGGGATTACAAAGTATTTACACTGATAGTAAACTAACTTATGCAGATGGTTATGATGAATTACCAAATATATTCAGAAAACGTATTGAAAATGTACCAAAATGGAATGTTGATATGATTGAAAATGAAGTTGATAGAATTGTTCGTGTTTCAAATTGTGATTGGTTAGAAGATTTAATTACTGCTGTATTTATAAGTCACACAAAAATATTAGCATCTTTAGGAAATAATAGTAAGCGTGTTAATTTAACTATTCCAAAATCTAGTAATTTCATACATAAATGTTATATTAATAGTGCTAGAGAAATTTGGAAAAATCCATATTTATTTGACGAAAGTGTATCTAGTAGTGAATATCAAAAAAATATAAAATATATAGAAAATTTAATTGAAGAAAGCATACATCAAACAATTAGAAAAGCATTGCCAGTCAAAGAAATATTAAGAGATCATTTTGAACATAGTGATATAAATGAAAAAAGTAATTCAGAAATTGAAAAAACTAAAAATTTACAAAAAATATTAATGAAAGAAATAATGGAAACAAGAAGAGAAAAAGAAGAATATATGAATAATGTAGATCAAGAAAGATATTTTGATGATCATGTAGATGAAAAAACAATTAAAGAAAATACAAAAAATATCGTGATAAATGATATATTAAGTGATAATGAAAATGAAGTAGTTGAACCATATTATGAAAATCCAGATATAATAGATAATTCTCCAATTGTAATTGATACACCAGTATCAGTGGAAGAGAAATTAAATGGATATAAAGGTGTATTAGAAAATAAACTAGAAGAAGAAGTAATTGTTAAAAAATTAGATAATACTGTAGTAAATGATGTTGTAAATGATGTAGTAGTAAATGATGTAGTAGTAAATGATGTAAAAAATAATAATTTAAATGACATTGTAATTGGTGGCAATAATAGTAATAATGATAATACGAATAATATAATAAGCGATGATATTAAAAATATATCAATGGTAGAAAGTATTAGCAAAACCATTCAAGATGATACAAATATAAAAACGGTTGGTTTGGGTAAAGTTGAAAGTGTTGTAGAAGAAGTTAAAGTTGTGGATGACCGAGATGAAACAATGACAATAGATAATTTTATGAATGATGTCGATGATTTATTAAGTGATGATAAGAAAAATAATAAAGATGATTTTACATTATTTAATGATGCAAAAGAAATTGAATCTTAAATCGTGATTAAATCTTAAAAATAATATCTAAAACACTATTATAAATGTTTGAAAACCCCATATTATTTGGATTATTGACTGGTTTAATAGTCACGCTTGTTTTTTTCTTTGTTAATAAAGATCGAGATAAAAAAAATCAAGACCCTGGAAAAAACACTAAATATTTAGTTGTATTTGGTATTGTATTTATAATTGGTTTAATTGGTAAAATTTGTTATAGTAGTAATACATTAGATAATATTGAAGAAAAGGTTGATAAAATATTAGGTGGTTCAAATTTTATTGGCGGATCTAATAGTGTTAGTAATAGTATTAGTAATAGTGTTAGTAATAGTGTTAGTAATATTGAAACAAGTGCAATTCCATCAGCAAGTAGTGGTGAAACTCCTCCTTTTTAATAGACATTAATAAAAATTAATCCATACTATAATATTCCTTTTGAGGAAATAATCTTTTTTTTGTTCTGTATGTTTTAAAGATATCATTTTGTAATAATATATTTGGTATACCATTTACTGCATTTTTCGCAATATCTATATATAAGTCGAAACTATCAGTCATATCTTCAAATATATTATTACCATCTTTATCTATCACAATATCATTTAAAAATTGATATAATTCTAAGTTTGTATTATCTATTTCATCTAAAATAGTTGTACTTAATCTACACATATCAAAACTATAATTAGGTTTAATATCTAATTCGTATCTATCTTTTTCATATAATGGTACATTAGGTATAGGATAATGATATTGTCCTTCTGCTTCACCATATTTTGAGTAAACATCATTAAAAAATGTTTTATTTTTTAATGTAAATATACTTCTACCATAATCAATTATTTTAAATATATAACCACATGTTGGTATTTTAAAATATGTATTGTTATATTTATAATATAAGTGTGTAATATTTGTAGATTGATACATAATATTATTAATATGTAAGTCATTGTGTGTAAATTTATAGTGTTTTTGTAAATATGCTAAAGCAAATATGATTTGAAATAAACAAGATTTCAATAGTTCTGCATTTATATCTCCGACTAAAAAATCTTCAAGTGTTCCCTCGAGTTTTTCTAAAAACATATATTGTACTGGAAAATTTTTAAGTTTACATATAAAATCATCATCAATGCTACAACTATCTATATCTGATTCACTTGATTCACCGGATTCATTTGATTCACTATTAGATACAAACATGTCTATCGTAAATATATCTCCTATATTTTTATTAAACCATTTCTCATTTATAAATTCAGGGTATTCTTCACTTATATCAAACTTATATTTATCCATAATACCATTTACTGAACCATAAAAAATAGGGAAATTTGGTAATATATTTTTAATAGTTAATTCACTCATTAAATATGAAAAAAATATATCTATATAAGCGGTATTATGTATATCATTTATTTTTGATTGAGCATTATATGTATAATTATTTGGTAAAGATGTATTATTTAAGTTATAATTATTCATCATCATATGTAATGGATCTAAAATATGTATACATTTACAAAATAATTCTACATTTATATTTATTTTTAAATTTGTGTCTAATATTTTACATTTACATAATTTGTTACTATTATAATATTTTAGATCAATACTATCTATGATTTCTAATACTTTATATTTTCTATTTAAATCAATTATTTTATTTGCATTTTTTGTATTATGATAATAAAAATATAATGATAATATTGGAAAATATATTTGTAGATTGCTTAGTTGTAAGTATTTTTTACATGAATTTAAATATATTTTATTTTCGTTTTTATCCCATTTCGTATATTTTATAATATGATCATACATTAGAATTAATTTATTATCTAAATTATTTATTTATTATAAACGTTTATGTTTATAATATTTTATACTATAATTAATATATGGCAGAAATACAATTGCGTAAATTTAATATGAATGAAATTACACATGATAAAGTTGTTGTATTAATAGGAAAAAGGGATACAGGAAAATCTTTTTTATGTAAAGATTTATTATTTCATCATCAAAATATACCTGTTGGACAAGTTATATCTGGAACTGAGGCGGCAAATAGTTTTTATAGTGCAATTGTTCCTAAATTATTTATACATGGGGAATTTAAAAAAGAAATTATTGCAAATATCTTAAAAAGGCAAAAATTAATGATAGATCAAATGAAATCAAATAACAGTATAGACCCAAGAGCATTTTTAATACTCGACGATTGTTTATATGATCAGACTTGGATAAAAGATCCGAATGTTAGAAGTTTGTTTATGAATGGCAGACATTATAAAATATTATTTATACTTACTATGCAATTTGCCTTAGGTATTCCTCCAAATTTAAGAACAAATATTGATTATGTATTTATTCTTAGAGAAAATTATGTATCAAATAGAAAAAGATTATACGAACATTATGCAGGTATGTTTCCAACATTTGAAATGTTTTGTCAAGTAATGGATCAATGTACTGAAAATTATGAATGTCTTGTAATTAATAATAATAGTAAAAGCAATAAACTTGTAGATCAAGTTTATTGGTATAAAGCAGAGGGGCATCCTGATTTTAAAATAGGTGGACCTCAATATTGGAAATTTAGTGAAGAAAATTATCAAGAAGGAGGTGCCCAAGATGAAATGATTATGGGCAATGCAAGGCGTCGAGAAGGATCTTATGTTGTTAATAAAACAGGTTAAAGTTATAGTTAAATTTATGGTAAATTTTGTTTGATTTTTTCATGCATGTCATCTTTTTCAATACTATTAAATGTTCCGGATTTAACCAATTTACCAGATGAATCAGTTGTTTCAACTACATATGTTGGGAAACCAGTCACATCTGGATATTTTTCCTTAATTTCTGATTCATCTCTTTTTTGTTCAAGATCTCTTAAAACAATATGATATCCATTTACAACTTTATCATGAATTTCTGATTTTAATTTTTCCCATTCAGGCATTGCTTTCTTACAGAAACCACACCATTCAGCACGAACCATTGTTACTTGGGCTTTTTTAGCACCGCCATTACCGCCACCATTACCTGGTTTATTGCCATTACCGCCGCCATTGCCTGGTTTATTGCCATTAGGTGGAGAATTAAATGAAGCGGGTCTATGAATACCTTGAATACCATCAATCGGTGCAGCAGGTAATTGTGCTAAACTTGGCAACAAACTATTCATACTTGGAATTTGTGGACCACCCGTTGAAAATTTGACAGGGGCAAATTCTAAATCGGTGCAATCTCCGAACCCCATTACATTTTGTTGAGAATTTCCTACACCTGCTAAATTTCTATCAACACTATCTAATCTTAGAGGACCATATTCACTGTCCCCACAACTACTATATAATATTTCTCCTTCAACAGTAGATCTAACACTATTATAATCTCGTGCATAATTACTTGGTTTATGTGCTGGTTTATTGTGGGATGGTTTATGGACAGGTTTATTGGGTGCAGGTTTATTGGGTGCAGGTTTATTGGGCGCGGGTGGAGAATTTCCACCTTTTAATTTTTTAATACATTCTTTTATTTTACTTAACATATCTTCTTCTTTAATAGCATTAAAAGTTTCATGTTTACCATTCATTTCACAAAAGTATGTTGGGAATCCATCAACTTTATATTTACTCATTAAACTTGGGTCAGCTTTTAATTCTTTTTCCTCAATTTGTTTAAATGTCATTTTACAATCATCAATTTCTTTTCCTTCATGTTTGCTCATTAAACTTTTAAATTGTGGATCAGCTTTGTTACTATAACCACACCAATCGGCCCAAATCATAGTTACATGACAAGAATTACCATTACCTTGACCACCTACATTGAAATGTTCTTTATGTTTTCCATCGTGTTGACCTGCACCTACTTTAAAACCTTGGTCTTTATTTTTACATCCTTGACCACCTACTTTAAAACCATCAAGATTGTGATGACATTTTGCTTCTCCTTCATGTCCTGGACCACCTACTTTAAAACCTTCATCATGATAACCTGCACCTATTTTAAAACTATTACAACTAGACCCCCCAACACTAAATGCTTCTTCATTATTATTATTCATCATACACATTAATAAAATGATTATAAGTGCTAAAGGTATCAAAATCTCAAAAAATTGTCTCATATTATATTATAAATAATATTTTAATTATAAAAAAATAAAAAAATAAATAAACAATTATAACAATATTATAAAATTATAAAGTCTTCTAATTTCAAATATTCATCTACATTATTAATATTCCTTTTAATAATAAAAGGTATTTTTTTTTGCTTTAATTCTTCCTCAACAATATCATATATACTATCATATTTTTCAGGATTTGAAATATATGGTACTGAACCATTTGCAATCATTTGATATCTTTCATATATTATTTTTGTCTTTTCATATTTATTTAATATATTGGTAATTGTATTATTTTTTACATCATATAAATTGTAAAATGTTTGACTGTCCTCAATATTAGTTAATTTTTCTGATTGGTCTTCAATATTTTTATTTTCCATATTAATTTATAATATATATTTTAATTAATTCAAATTTTTTTAAATAATTACTTAATTTATAAATTTGTCCATGATTGTTTGCAATGATTGCATATATATATATATTTCATATTTTTAATATCATATTTTAGATATTTGATATTTGACGATTTCTTTTTGATATTACTTACACATTCATCATTTGGACATTTGATATTTATATTATTTTTAATAATTGGCAATGTTTGATCATTTAGTATATTTGTATTTTTATTTAAAATTTCTCCTAAATTTAAATCATGGGTAGTTTTATATATACATTTTTCATCAATCATATTTTTATTCCCACATTTTTTACAATAGTTAAATAAATTTTTGTCTACATCTGTGTATGTAAACATAAAATTATCACAATTTTCACAAATATTACTATTCATATTATACTAGTTATATTTTAATATTAATTCAAATTTATATTTAATATATCATATTTATTTTTTAAATATTCATAATCAATAAATATATTTATATGGTATATTCCTATTTTAATAGTTTCTTTAATATTTTTATTTATTTCAATAATATTGCTAATATATGGATTATTCTTTTTAAAATGTTCAATCATCGTATTTTTAAAAATATCAAAATCTATAAATTCTGTATTAATTCTATCTAAAATTAAACTATTTATTGTATTATATCTAATCGTTTTATTATAATTATCATATAATATATTTTTTTCTGCTACAATTTTTCCATAACCAGGTTCATTTGCTAATGGATTATTATCTAATAATGATTGTATAGTTAGTAATACTGTTGTAATATCCATTGTATGTGTCCATGAAGGTCCCGACCATGTACCCAATATAGATAAACATACTTTCCCATTTACATAAATATTTGGATGTATTCTAATTTTATTTTGTGGTTTATATGTTAATATGGGAGGAGAAAACGGATAATTTTTTGGAAATTCAATTGTAAAAAATAAATATGCATTATCATATATTGTATCTTTGGGTCCAATTATTAATGCTTTTGCTTTAAGGATATCTGTTTCATCAAATTCTATATAAATACCATTGCTATTTAAATCACTACTTAATATTCTTTTCATATCAATATTCATTATTCGTTTTAAAGCAGATTTCATCTTTTATTTATTATATAATTCTTTTTAAATCTATATTTTATGCTGTTTTCAAATAGTAATTTGAAATTTTTAAATATTATTATATTGTTATAAAGCAAAGCAAAGCAAAGCAAAGCAAAGCAAAGCAAAGCAACTCTCATACAACTTACAAGCAATCATGGCATCTGAAATGACCGTTCACAACTTCAGGTTCAACCTTGACAAATCACGCATTCCACTTCTTGTTGGAAAAGGTGGGAAGAACCTATTCATTAAAGTTATTAAGTCATCAATTGATGAATTCAAAACTCTCAAAGAACCAACACATCAAGAGAAAATCGACATGGTTAAAAATGGCGATATTATGATTAAGAATCTAAGAATTGAAATCAAGCACAATGATGATGTTGCAGAACCATTCACATATGCTACATGGAGTGATGTCAAAGTATTGGAACAGGCGAATATTCTATTAATCCATATCATTCAAAAAAAGATTACTGAATGTGCAGAATCAGTTGACAAGTATGTTGAAACAAAAGACATGCACAAAAGCAAGAAACCAGAAGCAAGAAAATACAAACAAGTCTTTAACTTTCGAATGAATCTTGGGAAAGATAGTGGAGAAGATGTTCAAATTGGTCAATTCATTGGTAATGGTGGGGAAACTATCAATGAATTTAAAAAGAAAATTGCAAAAGAAATCGATGTTGAAAAAGTTTATATTAATATTGATGATTTTGATAATGACACATATATGTATCGTGTTATTGGAGATGTAATTTCTGCAGAAGATGACTTGATGTTCAAGATCTCTTACATTGGTGGAAATAGGGATGATATTCTTAAAGTTGAAAAAATGCTCATTGACTTTGTTAATGAAAATTGTGACAAAGATTCAGACAGCGATTCGGACAGCGATTCGGACAGCGATTCGGACAACGACAAAGATTAAAAAAAATCAAAATTAAAAAATTAAAAAATTAAAAAATTAAACAATAAAACAAAAAATAAAGAATCTTGAGGGTGATAAAGTGAGACATTGCGTAATGGCCCTAACAGCCTTCAAGATTTTTTTTATAAATAATAATTATTTATATTTAATGTAGATTTTCTATCATGATGTGAAAATAATTGTTCTTTACTATTAATATTACTTAATTGAGTAGATACTCTAACTGTATTATTATCGATTTTTTGTGTTGTTGAGCACATTATTCTACCAAAATTATCAATCCCATCATAATTATAAGGGTAACATATATCTGTATAATCAGAATTATCATAGTTTGTATTACAATGATCACATTTTTTAACACATGTTCCATTTTCTAATTCGTATTCGTCTGGACATACTTTAATATATTGTTCACCCGGACCATTATCACTATTAAAATCCCCAGATACAAATCCTTCTATATTTTTACCATTAATATTTTCTTCTTCTTTAAATTCTTGCACTTTTTGTTTTAATGGTATCGATTTTGGTGGTACAAAATTCGGAAAATTTGGTTTTGATTCTTTAAAATTTATTTTATTTGTTTCTATATCATTCGGATTCCAATAATTATCAAAATGTATACTATTATCATTATTTATTTCAGTTAAATATTTATTATTATTTGAAGATAAATAATTTATTAAGTCATCTTGTAATTTATTAATATGATTTTTATGTGTAGTTGCTCCTATTTTATTATTTTCTAAGTTTTCTAATGGAAAACTATCATCGTAACCATAATTTATTGTATCTTGTGCTTTACCATTGCAAAAATCACCTGGATTAGGATTAATTCTATTTGACTTGTAATTTGGATCGTTAATACATGTTTTTAACATTGATACTGCATTATCCCGTTCTGGATTAATATAATTACAAGTTTCTTGATATTTTATATTTTCTGTATAACTCATCTTATATATTATATAAATAAAAAAATCAAAAACAATTCATAAATTTTTTTCTTCGTAATTTGTGCGGTATCATTTTTTCTTCTTTTAAAGGTGTTAAATCTTGCCATTCTTTTATAGTATATTTATCACTCATAGATAAATTACATCTTGCACATATGGGTTTTAAATTAAATATATCTAATGTCCCACCCTTACTCTCGGGTATATCATGCCCTACATGAAAATCAAATGTATTTATATTATTATCACACCAATGAACATAACATTTATGTTTAAATACTTCACCAAAACTCTTTAACCATACTTGTTCTTTAATTGCTTTTGGGATATTTGCTTTGCGAGCTTTTTGAATAGATGATCTGCATTTCATATTAATACTTTATACTTTTAATTTTAAATTAAATTTGATAAATTTTATCTAATATATTTAATTAAAATATTTGTTAATGGATAATATCTTTTATCAAAGTCAAATAGAATATTTATTTGTTAAAAAAATAGATAATGTATTAAATTTACAATATGATATATATAAAAAACAAATTATAAAAATAATACTCGATGAATTAGATGAATTAGATGAATTAGATGAATTAGATGAAAATAAATTACTTAAAAATAAAAATAAATAAAACAACATAATGGCAGATAACGTAGATAAAATAAATAAAGCAGCAATTGGAATCGATCTTGGAACTACTTATAGTTGTGTTGGATGGTGGAAAGAAAATAGATGCGAAATCATTGCTAATGATCAGGGTAATAGAACAACTCCATCATATGTT
>Ga0307986_10001605_pt1 | contig 16419 bp, 13 predicted proteins | sample EllFjometageno82_FD_203170 | JGI IMG/M metagenome (GOLD analysis project Ga0307986, IMG submission 203170) | Marine microbial communities from Ellis Fjord, Antarctic Ocean - #82 | ecosystem: Environmental > Aquatic > Marine > Unclassified | place: Southern Ocean | collected 2014-10-09
TATTGAAATATTTAAAATTATGAACAGTCTCCCAGTTACTGTAAGATTACTAGATCCACCATTACATGAATTTCTTCCTAGAACTGAAAAAGAAATTAACGATGTTGCAAAAGTTGTAGGCCTTCCTTTAAAAGAAATTGAATCCAGAATTAATGAGTTACACGAACAAAACCCCATGCTTGGTCATAGAGGCTGTAGATTAGGTATTTCATTTCCAGAAATTTATGAAATGCAGTGTAGAGCGATTTTTGAAGCTCTATCAGAACTTAAGATTAAAAAAATTAAATCAGCGTTTCCAGAAATTATGATTCCATTAGTTTCAACAGAGGCTGAGATTAGAATAATGAAGGACTTAGTTGATAGGGTTGCTAAAGAAGTTCAAAAAGATAAAAAAGTTAAAATTGATTATTTAGTTGGAACCATGATTGAATTACCAAGAGCTGCTATTAAAGCAGATGATATAGCAAAACATGCAGAGTTCTTTAGTTTTGGAACTAATGATTTAACCCAAACTACATTTGGTTTAAGCAGAGATGATAGTGGAAAATTCTTAAATGATTATCTTGAAAATAAGATATTTTCTATTGATCCATTTATATCAATTGATGAAGGGGTAGGTGATTTAGTGGAAATTGCAGTTCAAAAGGGACGAAAACAAAATAAAAAAATTAAACTTGGAATTTGTGGTGAACACGGTGGTGACCCCAAAAGTATTCATTTTTGTGCAAATGTAGGTTTGGATTATGTTTCCTGCTCACCTTATAGAGTCCCAATTGCAAGATTAGCTGCAGCCCAAGCTGAATTATCTAAAAAAAATTAAATTTCTAATTTAAAATCAATAGCTGGTACGCTATGAGTTATGCCACCAATTGAAATTCTATCAACACCTGTTGCTGAAATTTTTTTTACTGATTTTAAACTAACGTTACCTGAGGCTTCAGTTTCATAATACTTTTTAGCCATTTTAATGCCTGCTTTAAGTGTTTTGTTATTCATGTTATCAAACAATACTGTATTGAATTTTAAACCTATTATTTTTTTAAGTTGATTTAAATTATCAATCTCTACTGTAATTTTTCTTCCTTTTTTATTTTTAATAGCAAGAAAGACTAAAGTTTTGATATCAGAACTTGCTATATGATTGTCTTTGATTAGAAACTCATCACTTAGGTTGAATCTGTGATTAGTGCCCCCACCTAACTTAACAGCATATTTCTGTATTACTCTTAAGGTAGGAATTGTTTTTCTAGTACAGCAAATTTTACATTTTTTATTAACCAGCCTAACAAACTGATTGGTTTTAGTAGCAATTCCAGAGATATGACTTATAAAATTTAAAGCAACTCTTTCACCTATTAGAATATTTTCAGCCTTACCCTCAATTATTGCTATTACATCATTCTTTTTAACTCTTGAGCCTTCTTTTTTTTTAATAATAAATTTAATCTTACTGTCTATTAATTTGAATGTTTGTTTTGTAAATTCTAATCCTGCAATTATAGCTTGTTGGTTAGAAATTAATTTAATTTTTATTATCTTATTATTTTTAATTAAGTTTGAAGTAATATCACCTGAAGGGTACAGATCTTCATTCAAAGCAAGCTTTACAGTATTCTTGATATAATAATTACTTAATTTAATTTGAGACACTTTTATTATCTGCCAATCGCAACCATTCTTTCAACAGGAATTCTTGCTTTTTCTATTGTTTCTTTATCCATTATAATTTCACCAGTTTCATTTTCAAGGCAATATAAAATTTTTGGTAAAGTAATTTTTTTCATATGGGGACAAAGGTTACATGGTCTAATAAATTCTACATTTGGATTTTCTACTTGAATATTATCACTCATTGAACACTCGGTAACCATCATAACTTTTTTTGGTTGGTTGTCCTTAACATACTTAATCATTCCACCAGTTGACCCAGCAAAGTCACTTGCTTTAATTACATCAGGTGGACATTCTGGATGCGCTATTATTTTAATACCAGGATTATTTGCTCTAATATCATGTATTTCTTTTTCATTAAACTGGTCATGAACCATGCAAATACCTTTCCAAGCAATAATTTCAACATTAGTTTGTGAAGCAACATATTTTGCCAAGTAATCATCGGGTAGAAAAATAACCCTTTTAACCCCAAGAGATTCTACAATTTTAACAGCATTGGCAGATGTACAACAAATGTCTGTTTCAGCTTTTACATCCGCAGAAGTATTTACATAAGATACAACAGGTACACCTGGATATTTTTTTTTTAATAACCTTACATCCTTACCAGTTACCGATGATGATAAAGAGCAACCAGCAGCCATATCAGGTAGTAAAACTTTTTTCTCAGGACTCATCAACTTAGATGTCTCTGCCATAAAGTGAACTCCAGCCATTATAATAATATCTGCCGAAGTTTTTGAAGCCTCTATTGCTAAGGCTAATGAGTCAGCTGCAAAATCTGCTACTCCATGATAAATTTCTGGTGTTTGATAGTTATGAGCAAGAATAACCGCATTTTTTTCTTTTTTTAATTGATTGATTTTATGAATGTAAGGAGCGTGAATGGACCATTCAATCTCAGGCATAACTTTAGAGATTTTTTGATAAATAGGATCAGTTGCTTCTCTTACTTCTTGTGAAAATTCCATAGTAAAACCTATCAATCAGATAGTATTTTGTCATTTTATAATTCGACGCATTAATTATTTTAAGCTTTAAAGGGCGTTCTGTTACCCGGTGCCCCAAGCCGTGCTTCTATAATTAACTTAAGTTAATTATGCAGCAATAGCGTAACTTTCGTTAGCATTTAAAGTTTAGCCCGTCACGGTGGAACAATCCCGAACGAAAGAATAGCCTTTAGTCACCCGTCGATCCTATTTCACCCCCATAAGTTGCAATGGTGGAGGTGGTGGGTACTGCCCCCACGTCCGTAATGGTTATTACGAAATTCGTTTATCGTCGTAGTTGGCAAGCCAACACTAATAATATAAAAGCTTCTTAAAAATATTCAATAAAAAAAATTCTATAAAAACAATGAAATTAACTAAAGAACAATCACAAGAGATCAAAGACCAGCAGGCTCAGCAAAATCAAACAAAAAGAGTTACAGCTCCTGCGCTTGAAAATATTCTTTACGAGGCAATACCTGCATTAGACCATGGTTTTGTAAGAGTTGTTGATTATATGGGTGATGATACATCGATCGTTCAATCAGCAAGAGTTTCTTATGGCAAGGGAACTAAAAAAGTTTCAACAGATTCTGGTCTGATTAAATATTTAATGAGGCATTGGCATAGCACACCATTTGAAATGTGTGAGATTAAATACCATGTTAAGCTCCCAATTTTTATTGCCCGACAATGGATTAGACACAGAACAGCTAACGTAAATGAATACTCTGCAAGGTATTCAATTTTAGATAAAGAGTTTTATTTACCGAGTGCAGAAAATTTAGCAGCTCAATCTTCAAGTAACAGACAAGGAAGAGGTGATGTTATTGAAGGTGAACAAGCAAAAGAAGTTTTAGAACTTTTAAAAAATGATGCTGAACAAACTTATGATAATTATGAAATGATGCTCAATCAAAGATTTGATGGTTCAACAATTGATGAAAATAAAAAAGGACTAGCTCGAGAACTTGCAAGAATGAATTTAACTCTTAATACATATACTCAATGGTACTGGAAAACAGATCTACTAAACTTAATGAATTTTTTAAGACTAAGAGCCGACAGTCATGCTCAATACGAAATAAGAGTATATGCAGATATCATGTTAGATACAGTTAAGAAATGGGTACCAATAACTTATGATGCGTTCATGGATTATAGAGTAGGTGGAACAGAAGTTTCTGCAAAAGGAAAAGTTATTATTCAAAAGCTCATTAAAGGTGAAGATATTGATGCCGAAAACTCAGGACTCTCAAAAAGAGAATGGAACGAATTAATGATGGCATTTGACTTAAAAGAGAAAATCATTTCATAAAAATGAAAGAAAATTCTAGGATATATCTAGAAATATTTTTAATTTCACTTTTAATTTTTCTTCCAAAATGGATATGTAGTTATTATTTTTTTCCTAACGAAGAACTTTTGATTAAAACGCTTTTAGATATAAAAGATGTTCATTATTTTTTAAATGTAATCAGCCTTTCTAATTTTGATATAACACCTAGCTTTAATGAATTTATAGAACCAAAAAAAATTATTACGTTTCCATTTTTTTCTATCATTACCCACTCTTTTTTTTATAAAATGATAGGATATTCTTCATTTATAATCTTAGAATTATTATTTATTTTTTTTTCAATATTAATTTTTTTTAAAATTTTGCAAAAACTTGAATTAAATAAAGCCTATAGTTTGCTTGTTGTAACAATATATTTTTCATTACCTTTTATATTAAATACACTTAATATAATCAATATATCTCAGGTTTCTATTTTACAAAATTTGGTATCAGATTTTATTGGGTCAAGGTTTCCACGACCCTTAGTTACTAATATTTTATTTCTCTCTGGAATTTATTTTTTAATAAAACTTCAAAAGGAACTAATAGAAAAAAGGAAGCCCAAAAGTATTATCAGCATTTCTGTTGTAATGGCCTTGCAGATTAATAGTTTTTTTTATTTCTTTTTAATTCAAAGTGTTTCAACAATAATATTAATAATAACCTACAAAAAAAAAAATTTATTTGAATATATCTTAAATCATAAAACACTAATTATAAAATCATTACTCATAGGTAGTATTGGATTAATAGTATTTTTATTACAGAGTTTTGTGGGAGAAAGTGATTACTCAAATAGAATGAGTGTAATTTCTATAGATTTTACTGATAAAATTTTTTTAATTAAGTATTTTTTTTCTAATTTATTAAGAACTGAAGTAATTATTTTTATAGTGATATCTTCGTTATTATTTTTTTTTATTAAAAAAACCTTTAATAAGAAAAATGATCAAATTAATTTATTTGTAATTTTTATAATATCTTCTTTTCTTTCAACAATTTTCTTCATACTGCTCAGTAGCAAAGTAATATCTTTATATCAATTTGCCAACATTTTTTTATTCTCAATTGTGTTCTTTATTTTTATTTCAATCATATTAATAATTAATAATTTAAAATTTTTAAGAAATTTATTAACGAAATATAGATTTTTGATTTATTCTTTGATTTTTTTTCTTGGAATAATTTTTAATTATTCAAATTTAATTAATAAAGATCAAAGACAAAATTATGCTAAAGTGAACAATGTAATAAAACAATTAAGATTTAATAACACAGAGACATACCTCTTTACAAACAACCTAAATGTGCAAGCAGGCTGGTTGTTTAATGGATTTGATAATATTTATTTGACTAATGGATTTAACAACTCACTTAGTGACCATCAAATAGAAAAGGCTCTTTCAAAAGTTTTAAAAAGTATTTTTAAAAAAAATTCTGAATTTGAAGAGCTAATTGAATATAAAAATATAAAAGATAATAATCGTAACTCTATCATAGGTTATTTTTTAAATTATAAGTATCAAGCAAATTCACTTCACACATTTAGTAACAAAAATGATTTTACTTTAGTAGAGCAGAAAAAGATCCAAGAGACCTCACCACTGCGAAGCCAAACACATATCTTGCCAAATTCTGAAAAAAAGAGAATTGTCAAAATGATTTTACAACAGGATGATAAAATTAATATTAAAAAGATATTGATAGTAATTGATAAGAATAATTGGCCAAAAAATTTTGATTTGAAAAAATCGATTAATAAAAACTTTCAAATTATTATTGATAATGAGTATTATTTTATTGCAAAAACTAATTATAATTAAAATTGCTACCTAGTAATTAATTTTTAAGTTAGGTTATTTTTGATTAATCAATTATTAGTTAGTTATGAAAATTTGTTTTGTTATTCCAACATATAATGATGAAGCCAGCCTAAAAAAACTAATTGATAATATAAATAAAGAATTAAAAAATTTTACACTATATTTTATAATAGTGGATGATTGCTCTGAAGATGATTATAAAACACTTACCAATGTTCAAAAAATTGATTTAATTAAATTAGAAAAAAATCAAGGAAGTCAAAAAGCAATATCAATAGGTTTAGAGTATGCAAAAGATAAAGATCTAGAATTTGATTATTTAATTATTATGGATTCTGATGGTGAAGATAAACCTGCAGACTTACAATTACTTATATCTGAAGCTCATAAAAAGAATAATAATTCTATAATATTTGCATCACGAAAAAAAAGAATGGAAATTCTACCATTTAAATTTTTTTATTTTTTTTATAAATTAATTTTTAGAATTCTGACAGGTAGAAAAATAAACTTTGGTAATTACTCCTGTATTCCAAAAAAATTTCTTAATGAAATTGTTAAAATATCATTTCTAAAATTACATTTTCCTGCAGCAATAATTAAATCAAAATTAACTTATAGTGACATACCTTGTGATAAAGGACCCAGATATGCTGGTGACTCAAAAATGAGTTTTAATAACCTATTTATTCATGGTTTTAAGGCTCTTTCTATTTTTTTAAAAGAAATTGTAATAAGGACTTTAATATTTATTTTTATTAATAATGTTATTTTGATATTGTTCCTAAAATTTAATTTAGTGGTTAAAATAAACTTTATATTTTTATTATTTATTACGCCTTTGCTTATATATCTTTATAAATTAAATAAGTAATAATAAAATAAACTAAAACAAAATGAAAAATCTTCACAGTCAGATTGATATATTTTATAATACTAAAAATTGGAAAAATTATTGGACAAAAAGCCTTGCTCACTTAATTCAAGGTGAGATATTAGATGTTGGATCAGGTACTGGTTCAAATTTACCTTTTTATTTAAAAATCAAAAATAGTTTAAAGATTACATGTCTTGAGCCGGATAAGAAATTATTCCTTAATTTGAAAAAAAAACATAAAAACAAAAATGAAATTACAATTCAAAATATAAAATTATCTCAATTAATTAAAAAAAAAAAATATAACACAATTATTTATGCCGATGTTTTAGAACATATTAAACATGATCAAAAAGAAGTGAGGTTAGCATTAAATTTTCTTAACAAAAATGGAAGGTTGATAATTTTATGTCCAGCCCATAATTTTTTATTCACTTCATTTGACAAAAATGTTGGACATTTTAGAAGATACAATAAAAAAATGTTTCAAAATTTTACAATCAAAAATGCTAAAATTGAAAAACTTTACTATTTAGATAGTTTAGGTTTTTTCTTAAGTCTTTTGAATAAATTTTTCTTAAAAAGAAATCCTAAAAAAAAAGAAATCAAATTTTGGGATAATATTATTGTGCCACTATCTACAATATCAGATTTGTTGCTCTGTAATTTATTTGGAAAATCTATTGTTTGTGTATATAAAAAAGATAATTAAATAAGTCATATGCAAAAAATTGTTATAACAGGTGGTTTAGGATATATCGGTACAGAATTATGCAAAATATATTCTGGCTATAGCTGGAACGATCAAATAACAATAATTGATAATAGATTTATCTCTGAACGAGTTAGCCAAATTAGAAACTGGAATATGAACTTTGTTCAAGGAGATATCCTTGATAAAGAGTTAATATACACTCATTGTCATGATGCTGATATTGTCCATCACTTAGCTGGCATAACTGATGTTCCTAGAGTTAAAAGTGAAAGCAACAAGCAACATGATGATAAAATAAGAATAATTGCCGAGCAAGGAACTCAAAATATTTTAGATGCAATAAGTGATAGATGTAAAATTATTATGCCTTCTTCTCATGTCGTTTATGAAGGTATGGAAAAGGTTAAAAATGATATTAGAGAGGATGAAAAAACATCACCAGTATTAGCTTATGGAAAATCAAAAGATTTTAATGAAAAGCAGTTAAAAGCCTCAGGAAAAAATTATATTATTTTAAGACTAGGGTCTGTTTATGGATATTCAACTGATACAGCCAGAATAGACATAATGACTAATTTTTTTTCAAAGATGGCTTCACAAGATGGAACTTTAAAACTTTTTGCTGGTGGACGACAGGTTAAAAGTTTAGTTCCACTAATTGATGTTGCAAGATGTTTTAAATTTATGGAAGAAAGAGAAGATTTATCTTCTAATATTTTTAATCTTACCAAGGATACTGTTACTGTAAAAGAGGTTGCTGAAATATGTAAAAAATATAATCCAAAAGTAACCTTAAGAGAAACAAATGATGAGATTCCAAACATGGGATTTTCACTATCTAATAAAAAAATTTTAAAAACTGGTTTTAAATTTTTGTACGCACTTGATGAAAGTATTAAAGAAATGATACTTAAGTGGTCTAAGCAAGAATTAATAAAAGATTTAGAACATGTAAGAGATGGAGGCAATGAGTTTATTGATGAACGTGGAAAAATTAGTAACCACGAATTAACAGAGCCAATTAATTTGATTGGCTTAATTGATTCTAAAAAGGGAACAATTAGAGCAAATCATTATCATCCGCAACAAGAGCAAAAATGTTTGTTCACTAAAGGACAAATTATTGAAATTTTTCAAGATATACTTAATCCTAACTCACCAAAAATTACTCAAGTTGTTAATGAAGGGCAGCTATCAATAATAAAACCAAATGTAGCACATACGATGGTTTTTACCAAAGATACGACTTTTCTTAATTTAGTAAGAGGAGAAAGAGATCATGAAAATTATGGAATTTCGCACACTATAAGACATTGGTTCGTTGATGAAGCAGAGAGAGATCTCCTTATGGATAGTTATAAATTTGAATGTAGATCTTGTGGGAATGTTAAATTAAAAAGAGTAGTTTCGTTAGGTTATCAGCCATTAGCAAATAATTTGTTAAATAAAAAAGATGAAAAATGTGAATTATATCCACTAGAAGTAAATTACTGTGATAATTGTCATAATTGCCAGCTATCAGTAGCCGTAGATCCAAAAAAAATGTTTTCTAACTATTTGTATACGTCATCAACTTCTGCCAGCTTTAGAGAACATTTTATTACTGCAACAAAAAATTATGTTAAAGAACTTAAACTAAAACCAAAGAAATCTTATATAATTGATATCGGTAGTAATGATGGTGTAGCCTTAAGGCCATTTAAAGATTTGGGCTTTAAAAATATTCTAGGTGTTGAACCAGCTAAAAATTTGGCAAAATTAGCCAATAAAAATAAGATAAAAACTTTTAATGGATTTTTAGATAAGAAAAATATTAAAAAAATTAAAAAAAATGCTGATTTAATCTTAGCATCAAATGTTTTTGCGCACTCAGATAATTTGAAAGAAATGGCCGAATGTATGATTTATCTTTTAAGTAAAAAGGGTACGATTATTATCGAAGTTCAATATTTGATGAGTACCCTTAAAGACTTAACTTTTGATAATATTTATCATGAACACTATAATTATTGGTCTTTAATATCTTTGGTAAATTTCTTTAAACAATTTCAAGTAAAAATATTTAAAGCAGAAAAAATTGATACTCATGGTGGCTCTATTAGAATTTATATTAAAAAAGATAAAAATATAAAAATCGAAAAAAGTGTAAAAGAATTAATTAAAGAAGAAGAAAAATTTGGAATTAAAGATTTTAAAACTTATAAAGATTTTGGTGAAAAAGTTTACAAAATTAGAGAAAATGTAATTAAAAATGTAAAAATTCTAAAAAAAAATAAAGAAACAATAGTTGGATATGGAGCCCCTGCTAAAGCAACAACAGCTTTGAATTTTTTTGGTATAAGCAAAGAAATTGATTATATAGTTGAGGATAACAAACTGAAGCACAATAAATTTGTTCCTGGTGTAAAAATTCCAATTTACTCAAAAGACAAAATTTTAAAGAAAAAACCCTTGGTATTAGTCTTGGCTTGGAATTTTTTTAAAGAAATTAAAAAAAATAATCCTGAAATAGCTAAAAAATTTATTAATATCAAATCTTTAGAAAGTTAAAGTTAGAGAATAGAATGAGTTGATGGTTTCTTTTAATCTTAAAGATAAGTTGATTTAATTTTTCTAGCAAAGTCTAAATATATTTTAGAAATTTCATGATCAGGATCAGCCTCAACGATAGGCTTTCCTTCATCACCACACTTTCCAACTTCAGGATTTATTGGAATTTCACCAAGAAACTCTTTACTAAATTCTTCTGCAGTTCTTCTTACACCACCCTCACCAAATATTTTATATTTTTTACCATCATCGCCAATGAAGTAACTCATGTTATCAACTAGACCTAAAATCTTAACTCCAAGTTTATCAAACATTTTAATTCCTCTTTTAACATCTAGAAGAGCAACTTCTTGAGGAGTAGAAACTATAATTGCACCATCCATTTTAATTTCTTGGGAAAAAGTTAATTGTGTATCACCAGTTCCTGGAGGCATATCAACAATTATAAAATCCAAATCTTTCCAGCCAACTTTTTGAGTAAAGGTTTTAATTGCACTAGTAACCATAGGTCCACGCCAAATCATTGGAGTTTGTTGGTCGGCAAGAAAACCAATTGACATACATTGAATATCGTACTTTGTAATTGGAGTTAAAGTTTGACCATCACTTTTAGGTTTTTCATTAATATCAAACATTTTTGGAATTGATGGGCCATAAATATCAGCGTCAAGTAATCCAACTTTGCAGCCAATTTGTTTTAGTGCTAAAGCAAGATTTGTCGCAAAAGTAGATTTTCCCACACCACCTTTTGCACTTGATACAGCTATTGTAAATTTCGTTCCTAAAATAGGGTTTTTTGTGAATACCCTAGGTTCCATTTTTTTTTTCATTGCGTCACTTAGTTCAGGCTTTTTATCTGTCATTTTTTTATCATTACTTGTTTTTTATCATAAAGACATTATATACTTTGTCATATGTCAGATGATTTTAAAAGTGGAAGCCCGTGGGGGACACCTCCAGGAGGAAACGGTTCTGGAAAAGGACCTACACCACCAGACATTGACGCAATTATTAGAGATATCCAAAGTAAGATAAATAAATTTTTACCTGGTGGAAGCTCAGCAGGAGGGAAACCAATTATTTTGATTTTAATTATTATAGCATTTTTTTGGTTAACAAGTGGATTGTACAGAGTGCTTCCTGACGAACAGGGCGTAGTGCTTAGATTTGGTAAATTTGTAAAAACTACTCAACCAGGATTAAATTATCATATTCCTTTTCCAGTTGAATCTGTTCAAACACCAAAAGTTACAAAGGTTAACAGAATAGATATTGGATTTAGATCTGAGAGAGATAGTGGCTTTTCATCAGGTGGAGGAGTTGCAGATGTGCCTCAAGAAAGTTTAATGCTAACTGGTGATGAAAATATTGTTAATATAGATTTTTCAGTATTCTGGGTAATCAAGGATGCAAGCAAATACTTATTTCAAATTCAAGACCCTGAAGGAACTGTAAAGGCTGCAGCAGAAACAGCAATGAGAGAGGTTATTGCTAAAAGTGAAATTCAACCTGTTTTAACAGAAGGTAGAGCTCAAATTGAAATTGAAACACAAGAAATTATTCAATCAATATTAGATGAATACAATAGTGGTATTCAAATTACTCAAGTTCAAACGCAAAAAGCAGATCCACCTGATCAAGTAATTGATGCATTTAGAGATGTCCAAGCAGCAAGAGCTGACATGGAAAGATCTAAAAATGAAGCTGAAGCTTATGCTAATGATGTAATTCCTAGAGCAAGAGGGGAAGCTGCAAAAATTATGCAAGCAGCAGAAGCTTATAAACAAAAAGTCGTTGCAGCGGCAGAAGGTGAAGCTAGCAGATTTATCTCAATATATACTGAGTACTCAAAAGCTAAAGAAGTTACTCAGGAGAGAATGTATTTAGAGACTATGGAAAAAGTCTTAGCAGATATAGATAAAGTGATTATTGAAAAAGGTGCAGGATCTGGAGTAGTTCCATATCTACCACTTCCAGAATTAGGTAAAAAGAAAGCAGTGAATTAATATGAAAATAAAAAAATTTTTATTACCGATAATTATTGCACTAAGTCTATTAGTTTTCTTATCTATTTTTGTAGTTAAAGAAGTTAATCAAGCCATAGTTCTTCAATTTGGTAATCCCAAACAAATTATACTAAAACCTGGACTAAACTTTAAAGTCCCCTTTATCCAAAACGTAGTTTTTCTAGATAAAAGAATTTTGAATTTAGATACACCACCAATAGAAGTAATTGCATCAGACCAAAAAAGACTGATTGTCGATGCTTTTGCTAGGTTTCAAATTATAGATCCATTAAAATTTTATATTTCAGTTGGGAATGAAAGAGTTGCAAGATCAAGATTAGCAACAATTATTAACTCAAGGCTTAGAAATGTTTTAGGTCAACAAGAATTACAAACATTACTATCAAAAGACAGAAGTAAACAGATGGCTTTAATTCAAGAGGGTGTAAATAATGAGGCTAAAAACTTTGGTATTAAAATAGTTGATGTAAGAATTAAAAGAGCAGATTTACCTGAGGCAAACAGTGAAGCGATCTTTAGAAGAATGCAAACTGAAAGAGAAAAAGAAGCTAAAGAATTTAGAGCAAGAGGTGCTGAGATGGCAGTTACTATTACGTCAACAGCTGACAAGGATGTTTCTGTGTTATTAGCAAATGCAAATAAAGATTCTGAAATTATGAAAGGTCAAGGTGATGGGGAAAGAAATAAAATTTTTGCAGAAGCATTTGGTAGAGATCCTGAATTCTTTGCTTTCTATAGAGCAATGCAAGCATATGAAACTGCTTTAATAGGTGGAGATACTTCTGTAATCTTGTCTCCAGATAGCGAGTTCTTCAAGTTTTTTGGAAATATTAAGCCCAAACAATAAATAAATTATATGAAAGAGCTAATCATAGCTTTTGGTCTCTTTTTTTTTATTGAAGGAATTTTGTATGCTTTATTTCCATCAAAAATGAAAAGTATGTTATTAAAATTAAATTATGTAACTAATAGTCAATTAAGGACAGGTGGATTGATATTTGCAATTATAGGATTTATTATAATTTGGTATATTAAAAATTAAGATGAATAAAATTAAAAAATTATTAGTAGTATTTTTTTCAGTTGCTTTTATATTACAAGTAAATGCTGAAGATGCACCAGCTTCATTTGCTGACTTAGCAGAAAGATTAATGCCATCTGTTGTAAATATTTCAACAACTACAACAGTAACTACGAATGGCAATCCATTTCCTGGATTTAAGTTTCCTCCAGGATCTCCATTTGAAGATATGTTTAAAGAATTTGGAACACCTCAAACAAGAAAATCAGCAGCACTAGGGTCAGGATTTATAATTGATGAAAAAGGAATTGTAATAACCAATAATCATGTGATTCAAGATGCAGAAGATATTGTTGTCAGAGTTGGCGGAGATAAAGAATATAAAGCTACAATTATTGGCGCAGATCCTTTATCAGATATTGCAGTTCTTCAGATAGATTCAAAAAAAAAATTCATACCAGTTGAGTTTGGAAATTCTGATAAAGCAAGAATTGGGGATTGGGTTATTGCGATCGGCAACCCATTTGGCTTAGGAGGAACAGTGACCGCAGGAATTATCTCTGCAAGAAATAGATCAATTGGTCTTTCACGTTATGAAGATTATATTCAAACTGATGCATCTATTAATTCTGGAAATTCAGGAGGTCCATTATTTGACATGAATGGAAATGTAATTGGAATTAATACAGCAATTTTGGGCAAAGGTGGATCAATTGGTATAGGTTTTTCAATACCATCCAATAATGCAAAACAAGTTGTAGATCAATTAATAGAATTTGGTGAGACCAAAAGAGGATGGCTTGGAGTTCGAATTCAAGTTGTTACAAAGGAGATTGCGGATGTTGAAAAATTAGATGAACCAAGAGGAGCATTAGTTGCAAGTGTTGCAGAAAAGAGCCCCTCAAACAAAGCAGGAATAAAAGCTGGGGATATAATTTTAGAATTTAATGGCACTAAAATTAATGAAATGAAAGAGCTACCAATTATTGTAGCACAGACAGAAGTAGGAAAAACAGTTGATGTTAAAATTTGGAGAAATAAAAAAGAAATTACTAAAAAAATTAAATTAGGAAGATTAGAAACATCAGAAGATTTTAAGGAAAAAAAAAAAGAGACTGATACAAAAAAACCAAAAATTTCAGAAATTAAATCTTTAAAAATTATGGCAAGATTGTTAAATCAAAAAGATATTGAAGAAAGAAAACTTCCCAACCAAACAACAGGACTGCTTATTACTAATATTGGTAAAAATAGTCCAGTTAGCTATCTAAATATAGGCGATGTAATAGTTGAGGCACAAAAGAAAAAAATAAAATCTTTAAAAGATCTTGAAGATATAGTTGAGGCTGCTCTAAAGTCTAACCAAAAAACAATTTTGATTGTGATATATAATTCTCAGAACCAAAGACGATATATTGGTGTTAAATTGGATTAGTAATGGACAAACTGTCCAAGATAATTTTAATTTCAGGTCCTACTGCTTCAGGTAAATCAAATTTTGCTATAAAGATTGCTAAAAAAATTAATGGTGAAATCATTAATGCAGACAGCATGCAGGTTTATAAACAATTAAAAATTTTAACTGCTAGACCCAAAAAAAAAGATCAAAAAAACATTAAACATCACATGTATGGTGTTATAGATATAAATAAAAAATTTTCTACAGGACAGTGGTTAAGAGCTGTAATTAAAAAGATAAAAGAAATAAAAAAAAAAAAAAAAATTCCTATTATAGTTGGAGGTACAGGACTATATTTTCAATCTTTAATTGATGGCTTAGTTAAGATTCCCAAAATACCCCATAAGGTTAGAGATAAAATTAGATTGTTACAGAAAAAAGATGGACAAAGTAAATTTTATAATAAGCTTTTAAAAATTGATCCTAAAGTTAAAGATAAATTTAATCCAAACGATATTCAAAGAACGATTAGAGCCTTTGAAATTAAATCTTTTACAAAAGTTTCTATGTATCAATGGTTGAGCAAAACCAAATCTGAATTCAATGATGATGAATTTTTAAAACTATATATTGAATTTAAAAGAGAAAATTTAATTAAAAGAATATCATTAAGGTCAATCAAGATGATTAAAGAAGGAGCAATAAAGGAAGTAAAAAATTTTATAAGATTAAAAATTAAAAAGGATCTGAGTGTAAATAGGGTAATAGGGATTGACGAATTGACACAGTGCTTGGATAAAAAAATAAACCTGGATCAAGCTCAAGAATTAATTTCAATTAAAACAAGGCAATATGCTAAAAGACAAGCCACATGGGCCAGAAGCAGGATGGCATCATGGGAAAAAATTAATCCAATTAAGATTGCTGACTACATAAAAAAATTAAAAAAATCATCGCTTAAACTTGACCAATTAACATAAAGTCCGATAGATTGCCTGAATGCCAAAATTATTTTCAGGAGCGGAAATTGTATTCAAATGTCTTGAAGACCAAAAAGTACAACATATTTTTGGTTACCCGGGTGGGGCGGTACTCCCAATTTATGATGAGTTAAAAAACCATCCATCAATCAAACATATTTTAGTTAGACACGAACAAGGTGCTGGTCATGCTGCTGAAGGTTATGCAAGATCAACTGGAAAACCTGGTGTTGTATTGGTTACATCTGGGCCGGGTGCTACTAATGTTGTAACTGCATTAACTGATGCCTACATGGACTCAGTTCCTCTAGTTTGTATATCAGGACAAGTACCAACACATTTAATTGGAACGGATGCATTCCAAGAATGTGACACAACAGGTATTACTAGACCGTGTACAAAACATAATTGGTTAGTTAAAGATATCAATGATCTTCCAAGAATAATGCATGAGGCGTTTGAAGTTGCAACAACTGGAAGACCAGGACCAGTACTGGTTGATATTCCAAAAGATATTCAATTTGCTAAAGCAAAATATTTTAAACCTAAAAAAGAAAAAAAATTAAAAGAAAAATCTCTTAAGATATTTAAGCAAAATGATATTGATCATTTAGTTGATTTAATGAAAAAAGCCACAAGACCAGTTTTTTATACTGGTGGTGGAGTAATTAATTCAGGTCCAAAAGCAAGTGAACTATTGCGAGAACTTGTTTCTATAACTGGATTTCCAATTACATCAACTCTTCAAGGCTTAGGTGCTTATCCAGGAGATGATAATCAATTCTTAGGAATGCTTGGAATGCATGGAACGTATGAAGCCAATAATGCTATGCATGACTGCGACTTATTAATTAATATAGGTGCAAGATTTGATGATCGTATTACTGGAAAGATAGATGAGTTTTCTCCAAAATCTAAAAAAGTTCATATTGATATTGATCCATCATCAATTAATAAAATTGTAAAAGTTGATCTTTCTATTGTAGGTGATGTTGGTGATGTCATTAGAGCTACAACAAAGA
>Ga0307986_10001606_pt1 | contig 16401 bp, 18 predicted proteins | sample EllFjometageno82_FD_203170 | JGI IMG/M metagenome (GOLD analysis project Ga0307986, IMG submission 203170) | Marine microbial communities from Ellis Fjord, Antarctic Ocean - #82 | ecosystem: Environmental > Aquatic > Marine > Unclassified | place: Southern Ocean | collected 2014-10-09
CTTGGTTGACTGAATGTAAGAGAATTTTAAAAGACACGGGAAGTATTTGGGTAATCGGCTCATATCATAATATATTTCGTTTAGGCTATCATTTACAAAACTTAAATTATTGGCTGTTAAATGATGTTATTTGGCGAAAAAATAATCCTATGCCAAATTTTAGAGGAACAAGATTTACTAATGCACATGAGACTTTAATATGGGCATCTAAAAACAAAAAAACAAAATATACTTTTAATTATCAATCTTTAAAGTGTTTTAATGATGATTTACAAATGCGTTCTGATTGGATTCTACCTATATGTAGTGGAAAAGAAAGATTAAAAAAAAATGGTACAAAAGTTCACTCTACACAGAAGCCTGAATCTCTTTTACACAGAATTATAATAGCCACTACCAATAAAGGTGATCTAATATTTGATCCTTTTTTAGGCACAGGTACAACTGCTGTAGTAGCTAAAAAATTAGGCAGAAAATATTATGGAATAGAAAAAGAAAAAAAATATTTTATTGCCGCTAGAGAAAGAATAGCTAAAACAAAAGTTATCGAAGAAGATTACTTAGATGCAATTGAAAGTAATAAATCAAAACCAAGAATACCATTTGGATCCTTAGTAGAGATGGGTCTTTTAGAACCTGGTATGACTCTACATGACTCAAAACGAAAATATAACGCAAGAATAATGGCAGACGGTAGTATAAAATGTAATAATAACGCAGGTTCAATTCATAAAGTTGCAGCCCAAATTATAGGTGCTGACAGCTGTAATGGATGGACATATTGGCATTATAATTTAGATGGAGCTATTACTCCTATTGATAATTTAAGACAAAAATTATTTTCTAAAAACCTTTCCTAAATAAATTTCCCTAAAATTTTTATTCTTAATAATAAATTTAATTACTAAATTTCTAATTATTCGTAATATAGGATTAGATAAATGGAAAACAAAGTAATTAAAATTTGATCTAAATTTAATTTGTTTGGTTCGCTTAGATCTATTTTTAAAATATTCAAATTGAATGTTATCTTTGTTTTCATCTATAAGATTAAATAGTTCATTTGCACTCTCTATAGACTGAGAGGCACCTTGCGCCATAGATGGTGGAAATGTATAAAAAGCATCTCCAATATAAAATATATTCTGATAGCTGGATTTTACAGGTTTTTTTGATACATAAATAGGCCAAGATATCAAATTCCCTTGCAATAAATTAATTAAATTTTTGTTTTCTTTTAAAATAGTTTTTTTTAATATTTCATTAATAGATTCGTTTGTTTTTAATTTTTTTCGAACTATGCAGACTAAATTAATCTCTTTCTGATCATTTACTGGATATAAAACAATATGGGCATTGGCAGCCATAATTAAAGAAATATTTTTGGGATCAAAACTTAAAATTTCGTCGGTGTTTAAGATTGTTCTTATCGCTACAGAACCATAGTAATTTGATTTAATTTTATTTTTTTCTATCAGTGATCTTGTTTTTGAATATACGCCATCAGATATGACTAGATAGTCGGCCTCATCAAAAGAATCGTCTTCGAATTTAATAAAAATTTTTTTATCCACTTGCTTCACTTCTTTTATTTTTTTTCCAAATTTTATTGAGTTTGAGAACAGCTCTTCACGTAAAAATTTTATTAAAGAAGATCTTTTAAGCGTTGTATATTTGTTTTCCTTGTTGTTAAAAGTAGTGAGATCTAGTTCACAAATTTTTTGATTAGTAATTTTGTAAAAATCTAATTTTGAAGGATGATACTTTTCTTTTTTATTTAATTTATTGAATCCTAATTCATTTAAAATTGACACACTATTGACTGAAAGTTGTATTCCGTAACCCTCGTCCAAATTAAGTGAATTATTTTTTTCATAAATTACAAATTCATAATTGGTGTTTTTTTTTAAGATATTGGCTAAGGTAAGACCCGCTATACCAGAACCGACTATTATAATTTTTTTTTTCATAAATTCAAATGAGATAGATGTTTAAATATTTTTTTAGTAAAAGTAGGAATAAATTCTTTGTTACTTTCTAATGAATACCACTTAAATTTTTGAGGTATTTTTTTTGAAAATTTATAATATAAATTTATGTTTAATTTTTTATTAGAAATAGCATTTTGATAATTACGTAAAAATATCCATTTTTTATTTTTTTTTTTATTCGATACTTGTTTTACCTCAGGTAAAATAAATCTATTTAAAAAACCTAATTTATTATTTTTTGTTAAAGCTATTTTTTTTTTTTCTTTATTAAGATAACAAAAAATATCATAATTTTTTTTTAGAATTTTTGTCTTTTTGCTACTTCTAAATTTTTTTTTTAATTTATATGATTTGCATATTTTATTTATACTACAAGAATTACATTCGGGTATTTTTGGTTTACAAACTAGGGCACCAAATTCCATCATAGCTTCAACAAAATCAGAATTTCTTTTTGTATTAAAAAGATTTTTTTTATTAAGGTCTACAAGTTTGTTAAAATTTATTTTTGCTTCATTTTTGTCTAAAACTCTTGATAAAACTCTTTTTACATTCCCATCTAGTGCTATCGTAGGCACGTTGTGAACTAAAGCTAATAAAGCATTACCCGTGTAATCTCCTATGCCAGGCAATTTTTTAATCTCCTCTAATTTTTGTGGTAATTTTCCTTTTTTTTCCTTTACGAGAATCTTGACCGTGGACAGTAAATTTCGAGCACGTCTGTAATAACCTAACCCCTCCCAAAGTTTTAAAACCTTTGCTTCTGAACACTTGGATAAGCTATGTAAGTTTGGAAATTCAGTCGTAAATTTTTCAAAGTAAGGAATTACTGTTTTTACTTGAGTTTGTTGCAGCATAAACTCACTTAAAAGTCTGTAATAAAGGTTTTTTGGAGATTTTTTACCAACACGCCACGGTAGAGATCTTTTATGATTATCATACCAAGCAAGAATATTTTTTGGTAAATTATAATTTAAATGCATAATAAAAAGTATAATAATAAAACATCGAATTTCATACAAGGACTTAGGCCCTTCTCAAGCTCTATACCTCGAGGATTAAAAAAAATCTTAAAAAAAGGGGGCTACAATTTTAGTAACATTGTTGATAACTGGACTAAAATGGTTGGTAAACAGATTTCAGAGGCTTGTTATCCTAGTAAGATCAAAACGTCCAAAGATAATATCAATGGAACTTTAATTTTAAACGTTATCCATGGAAAAGAATTAGATGTTGAATATAGCAAGAAAGATATTATAGATAAAATTAATACCTTCTTTGGATATAATTGTGTCGAACAAATTAAATTAAGAGTTATTAGAAAGGAAGAAAAGAGAGAGATAAGCAATATAACCAATGGCAACAATAAAAAATTTGAAAAACAAATAGAAACAATTAAAAATAATGATTTAAAAAATTCATTAGATCAATTAATTAAAGCCTTTAATTCTAAAAAAAATGATTAAAAATATTACACATATATTACTATTCTTACTTTTGTTAACTAGTTCCCTATATTCAAATGAAGAAAAAAAATTAAGCTTAGGTGATAAAAATGCCAATATTACAATTAAAGTTTTCTCTTCTTTGACATGTCCGCATTGTGCTAATTTTCATAATAAAATATTTGAAAAATTAAAAGTAGAATATATTGATACTAAAAAAGTAAAATTTGAACACCATGGTTTTCCACTAGACATGGCTGCATTAAATGCAGAAAAAGTATTAAGGTCAGTAGATGATGGTGAAAAAAGTTTTCAATTTTTAACAGAAATTTATAAAAAACAAGATCAATGGGCAGTTGGATCAGATATAAAAAAAATAAATGAAAAACTTAAAAAAATTGGACTAGACTTCGGGTTAAATGCAAAACTTATTGATGAATCTATTGAAGATAAAAAAATTGAAGAACAAATTTTAAACGAAAGAATTAATGCTCAAAAAAAATATAATATAACTTCTACACCAACTATTTATATTAACAAAAAAAAATACGAGGGTAAGCACGAGTTTAAGCTTTTTAAAAAAACTTTAGATAAGCTACTCTAGATATGAATTTTAAAAAATTAGAAATTACTGGATTCAAATCATTTTTTGATAAAACTACTTTTATAATTGATGAAGGTTTAACTGGTATAGTTGGACCAAACGGATGCGGTAAATCGAATATTGTTGAATCATTAAGATGGTGTATGGGTGAAAGTTCCGCAAAGAGTATGCGAGGCTCAGGTATGGAGGATATAATTTTTTCCGGTACGTCTAATAGACCTGCAAAAAATATTTCAGAAGTTTCTATTTTCCTAGAAAACCCTGATAAAGACGCACCTCTTCAGTATAATGATATTGAAGAAATTATAGTATCAAGAAGAATTGAAAGAGATAAAGGTTCAAAATATTATATGAACGGCAAAGAAGTTAGGGCTAGAGATGCTCAAACTTTCTTTGCTGACCTATCAACTGGAGCTCATTCTCCTTCTCTAATTAGTCAAGGAAAAATTGGTATGCTTGTAACTTCTAAGCCCTCTGAAAGAAGATCTGTTTTAGAAGAGGCCGCAGGAATTTCAGGTATACATGCAAGAAGGCATGAGGCAGAAACGAGATTAAATGCAGCGGAAAATAATTTAAAAAGAGCGGATGAACTTAAGAGACAGCAAGAAAAGCAGTTGGATAATTTAAAAAAACAAGCAGAAGAAGCAACAAGATATAAAGAAATATCTAAAGAAATTAAAAGTATTGAAGCTGGATTATTTTACATAAAACTATCTGAAATTGAAAAAGATAAGTCGAAAATTACAGAAAATCTCAGTGAACAAGATGATGAAATGAGCGCTGTAAAAATTGACTTAAACCATAATAATACTTTGCTGGAAGAAGAGAATAATAGGCTATCTCCTTTAAGAGATAGAAAAATGGAAAGTTTGGCGAAACTTCAGAAATTGAATCTGGATATGGCAAACTTAGAAGAAGAGGAGAAAAGAATAAAGAGTATACAAATTAAATTACAAAATTCACTTGAAACTATTGATTCTGACTTAAATAGAGAGAAAAGTATTTCCCTTGATGCCTCTTTAAATGAAAAAAGAATTTTAGAAGAAAAAAATGCGTTAATTGATACAGAAAAAAAACTTTTTGAAATACAAAAAAACTCTGTAGAAACATTATTTACTTCAAAAAAGGATCTAAATATTCATCAACAAAAATTTGATGAACTTTTTAAAGAAATGAGCAACTTCTTAGAGTCGGAAACGCAAATAAAATTATACCAAGAAATAAATAGGAAAATAGAAAATATTAAAGAACAACTGAACCAAAATAGGTCTGAAAATGCTAAAGAATACTTAAATAATATTAAAGATATTTTAGATTCAGAAATAGAAAAATTTCAAAATTTAGATAGCGTAAATTTCATCAAACAGCTTAAAGACTATGTTTATGAAACAACCTCTATTCAAGAAAAATACGCATTATCCTTTAGTAAAAATGAATCAATAAAAAATGATTCTATTAAGAGAAATGAAAGGATTAAAAATATTGACGTTGAACTAGAAAACTGGAAAAGTCTTAAAAACAATTCTGAGAAAATGATAGTTGAATTAAATGAAAGAAAAGATAAAATTAAAAATGAAATTATTGAAAATCAAAAAAACCCTGAAAGAATAGCAACAAATAAAGGACAAAATATTCAAAATCTTGAGAATACAAAAAAAAGAAGTGAAGAATTAGATCAAGAACTAAATAAGGCTGAAGAAAAATATAATTTAATAAACTTGAACCTAAAGAATATTCAAGAAAAATATACTTTATTAAGAGAAAATAAAGCAAGAAGTGAGGCAACAATAGAAGGTATAGATCAACGGAAAAAAGATTTAATTTATTCGATTAAAAATGACCTAAAATTAGAAAATGAAAATAACTTATTATCTATTTCAGACCTAAGTAATCTTGCATTAGATAATTTTCCTTCAATAGAAAAGCAAGAAGAAAAGTTGGAAAAAATAAAAAAACAAAGAGAGTCTTTAGGATCAGTAAACCTCAGAGCAGATGAAGAAACAAAAAGATATAAAGATGAAATTCAAAAAATGGAAGATGACAGAGCAGATTTATATTCTGCGATAGTAAAATTAAAAACAAGTATAGATGAACTAAATCAAAAAGGTCGGGAAAAAATTTTAGAAGCTTTTACAAAAGTTAATAGAAAATTTAATGAAGTTTATACAAAATTATTTAATGGTGGAAGTGCAAAACTAGAACTAGTTGATTCAGATGACCCTTTAGAAGCTGGTCTTGAGATGTTAGTTTCACCACCAGGTAAAAGGCTGCAATCTATAACTTTATTATCAGGTGGTGAACAAGCTTTGACAGCGCTCTCATTAATATTTGCCGTCTTCTTAGTAAATCCATCACCAATTTGTGTTTTGGATGAAGTCGATGCACCTTTAGATGATGCAAATGTAACTAGGTTTTGTTCTTTGCTAGATGAACTATCAAAAACAACTAAAACTAAATTTATAATTATATCTCATCATGCTTTAACTATGTCTCGCATGCACAGACTTTATGGAGTAACCATGCCAGAAAAAGGAATTAGCCAACTTGTTGCTGTGGATTTACAAAAAGCTGAAGGATTAGTAGCTTAGATATATGTCAGATTTTAAAAATCTCAAAACTCGCCTTAAGATTGCAAAATCTAAACTTGATAGTAGATCTCTTGATAATGCTGATAGAAAGGGGTCATTTATGGGTACGGCCTTTAAACTTGGAACTGAACTTGTCGCCGCAGTCCTTGTTGGGACAATAATTGGGTTTATTTTCGATAGTTGGTTTGGTACTAAACCTTGGTTAATAATAATTTTCTTTTTTATAGGTTCCGCAGCTGGCATGTTAAATGTAATAAGAACTGCAAAAAAACTACAGGAAGAAAATTAAACTTATATATATATGGCAACAAACCCGATGCAACAATTCAGCGTTCATAGAATTGGCCCTGAAATACAAATAGCTGGAGTAGACATATCGTTTACTAACGCAAGTCTTTTTATGGTTATTAGCTCTTTAGCCATATGTTTTATTTTATTTTTTGGATCAAGAGAAAAAAGTTTAATACCTAGCAAAATTCAACTGATAACAGAAATGTTTTATAATTTTATTGCTAAGATGATAAGTGACACGGCTGGATCGAAAGCAAAACCGTATTTTCCATTTATTTTTAGCTTATTTATGTTCGTCCTATTTTGTAACATGATTGGAATGCTTCCATACTCTTTTACCGTCACAAGTCATATTATCGTTACACTGATTTTATCTTTATTTATTTTTATTGCTATCACTATTATTGGATTTATAAAACATGGTTTTGGTTACTTAAAATTATTCGTTCCCAGCGGAGTTCCTGCACTACTTTTACCGCTTATAACAATAATAGAAATTATTTCGTACTTAAGTAGACCAGTAAGTTTATCTGTAAGATTATTTGCTAATATGATGGCTGGTCATACAATGTTAAAAGTATTCGGAGGGTTTGTAATTAGTTTAGGAATGTTAGGAGGTTGGTTACCGCTTAGTTTTTCAGTAGCATTAACGGGTTTGGAAATTTTAGTTGCGTTTCTTCAAGCTTATGTTTTTGCAATATTAACCTGCATATATTTAAATGATGCATTAAATTTACACCATTAACAAAAGGAGAAAAAAATGGAATTAGAAGCGGCAAAAATGATTGGAGCTGGATTGGCTTCAATCGCATTAGCAGGAGCTGGTGTTGGTATCGGAATAATTTTCGGTAACTACTTATCAGGTGCTATGAGAAATCCTTCGGCAGCGCAGAAGCAATTTCCTAATTTACTTTTAGGATTTGCATTAGCTGAAGCAACAGGATTGTTTGGTCTTGTTATTGCGTTAATAATTTTATTTGCGTTTTAAATAAAATAGATATGAGAATATTTTTAGTAATATTTTTAGCTTTTTTAGCTACTGAAGTTAATTTGTATTCAGCTGAAGCAGGAATGCCTCAGCTGGATCCAAAGTATTGGGCTTCGCAAGCTTTCTGGCTTACTTTAGTTTTTACATTATTGTACTTACTAATATCAAAAATATTTATTCCAAAAATAAAAATTGGTCTTGATAATAGAGATAATAAAATAAAAGATGATCTTGATGAGGCAAAAACTTTTAACGATCTATCTGAAGAAAAACTTAAAGAATACGAGAAAATAATTGAAGAAACTAAAAAACAAGTTAAAAAAATATTTTTAGAAAATAAAGAAAAGTTAGTTCAAGATATAAAAATTAAAAAAAAACAGATAGATAAAGAAATAGAGAACGAGGTTTCAAAAGTTCAATCTGAAATTCTAGAATTAAAACAAGATTCAATTAATGATATTTCAACTATATCAGAAGAAATGGTATCAGAAATTATAGTAGCAATATCAGGTGAAAAACTTAATAGTAGCAGCATTAAAGCAACAGTTTCAGAACTATCAAAAAATAATTTGAGTAAATATCTATGAATATAGACGCTACATTTTGGGTTGCAATATCCTTTTTTCTTTTTATTGCGCTATTAGCTTACCTTAAGGTTCCTCAAAAAATTATAGATCTTTTAAACTCACAGATTAATAAAATTAAAGAAGAAATAAATAATGCTGAAAAATTAAAAGATGAGGCAAAAAATTTACTAGATTTACATGAAAAAAAAATTGGCAACTCTAAAGCTGAAATTAAAAAAATGATAGATGCGACTAATGCTGAAGTAGAAAAAAATATTATTAAAACCAATGAAGCCTTTCAAGTTACTATGGATAATAGAAAGAGAAACGTTGATCAAAAGATTTTACAAATGAGGGAGCAAGCGATTAAAGACGTAAAAAATGCTTCTGTTAAAATAGCCATTAAATCAGTTGAAAAGCTATTAAGAAACTCACTAGATAAAAACAAACTAGATAAATTGTACCTATCAAGTATTGAAGAAACAAAATTAGCTCTTAAAAAAAAATCTATTTAGATTAGAGCCATTAAATTATGGCAAAAAAAATTGTAGTTATTGGATCTGGGTTTGGAGGATTAGCGTCTTCTCTGCGTATGCGCGCCAAAGGTTATGATGTTACTTTAGTTGAAAAACATAATGACCTTGGAGGACGTGCTAGAGTTTTTAAAATAGGAGATTTTACTTATGATGGTGGCCCAACAGTTATAACAGCACCCTATTTATTTGAAGAATTGTTTTCTTTATTCAATAAAGATATTTCAAATTATGTAAAAATTGTACCTTTGGACCTATGGTATCGATTTGTTTTTGAAGACGGATCCTCTTTTGACTATTCTGGAGATGATAAATCAATGTTAGATCAAATAGAAAAAATATCTAAAGTTGATGTAGATGGTTTTAAAAAATTAGTGTCTTTCACGGAAAAAATTTTTGATAAAGGTTTTACAGAATTGTCTTCAAAATCATTCAATAGCGTAGGTTTTATGATCAAGCAAATTCCAGCTCTATTAAAACTTAAGAGCTATCAGTCTGTTTATAAACTTGTTTCAAGCTATATTAAAAATGAAAAGTTAAGAAGAGTTTTTAGTATGCATCCATTACTTGTTGGAGGCAACCCATTCACAACTACTTCGATATATACACTAATATTATTTTTAGAAAAAAAATGGGGCATACATTATTCGATGGGAGGCACTGGAAGTGTAGTTAATGCTTTAGAAAGATTGATGGTAGAAGAGAATATCAAGGTGCTTAAGAACTCAGAAGTCACTGAAATAATAACTAAAAACAAAAAAATACTAGGAGTTAAGATTAATAATAAAGAAATTATTGATTGTGACTATATTATTTGTAATTCAGATCCACCGAATGTTTATAAAAATTTGATAAAAACTGAAAAAAAATATGGATTTTTATTTAATCAAAAAATTAAAAGAATGAACTATTCAATGGGTTTATTTGTTTATTATTTTGGTTCCAAAAAACAATTTAAAGATGTGGCGCATCACACTATTTGTTTTGGCAAATCCTATAAAGAACATTTAACTAAAATTTTTGATCAAAAAGTTTTGTCTAATGATATTAGTTACTACCTTCATAGACCTTCAGCTACCGATCCAAATATGGCACCTAAAAATCAAGATGCTTTTTATGTTTTAGTGCCTGTTCCAAATAATTTATCAGGTATAAACTGGTCTGTTGAAGGAGAAAAATTCAAAGAATTAATACTTACTAAGATGGATCAAACTGTTCTACCAGGTATAAAAGATCATTTAACTAGTGATTTTTACCTAACACCGGATTATTTTGAAAAAGAACTTTCCACTCTTCATGGCTCAGGTTTTTCTATTCAACCAAAATTTACTCAATCAGCCTACTTTAGGTTTCATAATAAATCAGAAATATTTGAAAATCTTTATTTTGTGGGTGCTGGTACCCATCCGGGTGCAGGTATGCCAGGCGTATTATCCTCTGCAAAAGTACTTGATGAATTATTGTAATGAAAGAGAAGCAAAGTTTATTATCTACACACGCAAAATCTTTTAACTGGGCGGGGTTTTTTTTATCAGAAAAAATTTATAAAAAATGTTCAGTTTTATATGATTTTTGTAGAACTATAGATGACATAGCTGATGAAAATAACAAATTAGAAATTAAAAAAAAAAAATTTAAGAAATTTAAATTAAGTTTTAAAAATAAAGATTACACAAATACAATAATTAAAAGTATTTGGGAGCTTTTAGAGCAGGAAAATATTTCAGAAAAAATATTAGAAGACCTATTTAATGGAGTAGAAAGTGATCTTATAGATAATGTAAATATAGAAACTAAAAAAGATTTATTTATTTATTCTTATAGAGTAGCTGGCACTGTCGGCTTAATGATGTCAAAAATTCTTAAAGTTAAAGATTCTCATTCAATGAAGGGTGCAATCGACCTAGGTATTGCTATGCAATTAACTAATATAGCTCGAGATGTTATTGAAGATAAAAAGAAAAATAGGTCTTATATAAGCGGTGATTTAGATTCTATTAAAGAAACAGTTCTACTTTCAGAAATTTTTTATGAAAGCTCTTTTTCAGCAATAAAAAGTATTCCAATCAGATGTCGTTTCTCTATTATAGTGGCTAAGAGAGTATATAGGAAAATAGGAATGAAAATATTAAAACAAAAAAATATAGACAGCTACGAAGCTGCAGGCAAGATTTATGTTACTAATCTTGAAAAAGTTATTGAAACTTTTTTATCAATAATCGACTTTATAAAGTTGTATTTTATTAATTCAAAAAAACATCTTAGTAAAAATGCTCATATAATGATTAATGAAAGTATTAATTTAAATGACAGAATTTAATTATATCATAATTGGTGGAGGATGCGCTGGTCTATCACTGGCATATGAACTAGAAATTCATAAAAAATTACAAAACAAAACATTAGCAATAATTGAGCCAAGATTAGAGTATAAAAGGGATAAAACTTGGTCTTTTTGGAAGGTTACCGATCACAGTTTTGAAGATTGCGTTATTAAAAGTTGGGATAATTTTACAATTAATACAGCTAGCGCATCTAATCAAGTAATGAGCAAAAAATTTCCGTACCAAAGCATCAATAGTGAAATTTTTTATAAGAAAATAAATAATAGGCTCTCACAAAACAAAAATATTAAATTTTTTAAAAATTTAAATGAGATTAATACTAATAATGCCTTTATATTTAATAGTGTGCCATCAGCTAACTCTGTTAGCTCTAATCTTTGGCAGCATTTTCAAGGTGTTGAAATAGAAACTAGTAAGGATATTTTCGACAAAGATGTTCTTAACTTAATGGATTTTAATTGCGAACAAAGAAATGCTGTTCATTTTTTTTATACTTTGCCATTTTCAAAAAATAAAGCGCTGGTGGAAACAACTTGGATTTCAAATTTGAATAATGACTTATTAAAGGATTATGATTCTCAAATAGAGAATTATATAAAATACAATCTAAATATAAAAAATTACAAAATAAATTATAGTGAGAAAGGTGCAATTCCATTATTTTATCCCTTAAATATTAAAAAAAAAAACAAAATTAACATAGGTACTGCTGGAGGGATGACTAGACTTAGCACGGGTTACACTTTTCTTAATATTCAAGAACATAGTAGATACTTAAGAGAAAATATTGACAATATAGAAAATTTAAAAATATATGAAATACCTAAAAAATATAAATTTTTAGACAAAATTTTTCTTAAAGTTTTAATTAAATATCCAGAAAAAATGCCTAATATATTTTATAAATTTTTTAATAGTTTTTCAAATTCTACTATAAGATTTCTATCGAACAAAAGTAATTTTTTTGAAGATTTTTTAATAATTTTAAAAATGCCAAAAATAATTTTTATGAAAGTATTATTTAAAAATGATTAATTTATATAAAATAAATAAAAATCTTTCATTAATTATTTTTTTTTTAAGTTTAATATCTTTAACGTTTCTAAATTTTAAAAATGATTCTACACAAACAAATATAATATGTTTTTTTTTAATCTCTACGATAGGTATTTCACATGGTTCTCTTGATCACCTCAAGGGTTATAGGGTTCTAAAACTTTTTAAGGTGAAAATAAAATTTTTATTCTATCTTCTTTATGCATTTTTAGCTTTTATTGTAATTTTTTTTTGGATGATAATGCCTTTAATAACATTATGTATATTTTTATTTGTAGCCTCATATCATTTTGGTAAAGAAGATAGTCAATTTGATAAAATTAAAAAAAATTTTTTTACTAAATTTTATTTTTTATTAAAGGGTTCTATAGTTGTATTGGCTCCTCTTTGGGCAAATCCTGAAGAAACTATGAGTATTTTTAAAATATTAGATGTTCAATTAAATATAATCGATGAAAGAATAATTCTTATTTTAATTTTATTTAGTCTTTTAAGCAATTTTTTTATTTTTAAGAATATAACGATTTCATTAATAGACTCTTTTACAGTTATTATTTTAAATTTAACTTTTTCTCCCTTAGTTGCTTTTACAATATATTTTTGTTTTTTACATTCCACTAGACATACTTTTTCTTTGATAGAAGAACTTAGTAATAAAAATTTTATGAAAGGATTTAAAATTTTTTTAAGTAAAGCGTTGCCATTAACTTTAATCACAGCTTTTCTTTTTTCAATAAGTATTTATTTGCTCACTAATTACTATGTTTTAAATGATTCAATGTTGAAAGTTATATTTATTGGATTGGCGTCGTTAACTTTTCCGCATATATTACTTGAATACATAATTGAAAAATATGAAAAAAGAACTTAAAATATTTTTAGCATCTCCAAGAGGCTTTTGTGCTGGTGTTGATAGAGCAATTGAAATAGTTAATCGTGCTATAGAAAAATTCGGTAAACCTGTGTATGTCCGGCATGAAATAGTTCATAACAAACAAGTGGTTGATGAGCTTAAAGAGAAAGGTGCAATATTTATAGAGGAAATTTCAGAAATAAAAGATTCTACAAGACCTGTAATATTTTCTGCTCATGGTGTGGCTAAAAGTGTGCCTGAAGAAGCTAAAATAAAAAATTTGTTCTATGTTGATGCCACGTGTCCTTTAGTTTCTAAAGTTCATAGAGAGTCAGAACAGCTTCACAAAAATGGTTACGACATAATTCTTATTGGTCATAAAAATCATCCTGAAGTAATTGGTACAATGGGTCAGCTACCTTTGGGATCTATAAAATTAATTGAGACAGAAGAGGATGTAAAAAAATTAGATTCTAATTTATTTAAAAAACCCTTAGCTTATATTACGCAGACTACACTTTCTGTTGATGATACGTCGGAAATCATTGAAACTCTTAAAAAAAAATTTCAAAATATAAAAGGTCCTATTAAACAAGATATTTGTTACGCTACGACTAACAGGCAAAATGCTGTTAAAAAAATTGCTCCTAATTGTGATATGTTTTTTGTTATTGGAAGTACAAATTCCTCAAACTCTGTAAGACTAGTAGAGGTAGCTAAAAAAGCTGGATGTAAAGATGCAGAACTTATTCATTCCGAAAATAGAATACCTATTGAAAAAATAAAAAATTGTCAAAAAATTGGAGTTGCTTCAGGAGCCTCTGCTCCTGAAAGATTAGTACAAAATTTAATTAATGAAATTAAAAAACACTGTGTTGTGTCTCTCGAAGAAATAGTCGTAGCAGAAGAAAAGGTTGTTTTTAAATTACCTGAAGTAGTAAGCTAATGGCTGTTTATACAAAGTTATCTCTTAAAAATATTGAAGATATACTATCTAATTATGCTATTGGAAAAATTGAAAAATTTGAAGGCATTGAAGAAGGGATAGAAAACTCAAATTTTTTAATTATAGCAAATAAAGTTAAATATATTTTAACAATATATGAAAAAAGAGTTAAAAAGGAAGACTTACCTTTTTTTTCCTCATTAATGCTAGCTTTAAATAAATCTGGATTCAAATGTCCTAAACCTATTAAGAATAATAAAAATGAATTTATAAGTAATTTTGAAAAAAAAAGTTTAATGATTGTAAGTTTTATTGAGGGTAAAACCAAAAATAACTTAACCGTGAACGACTGTAATTTGCTTGGCACGCAAGTTGCTAAAATGCATATACTTACTCAAGGTTTTAAATTAAAAAGAAAAAACGATTTATCTGTCAGTTCCTGGCGAAAAATATTTGAACAAATAAAAGATAAGTGCTCAAACATACATGTAGATTTACCGCGATTGATTGAAACTAATTTAAGTGACGTTGAAAAAAATTGGCCTGTAAACCTTCCTCAAGGCATTATTCATGCTGATTTATTTAGTGATAATATTTTTTTTAAAGAAAAAAAATTTAACGGAATTATAGATTTTTATTTTTCATGTAATGATTTTTATGCATTTGAGATTGCTATCTGTTTTAACGCATTATGTTTTGATGGAACTAAAAATAATTTAAGTTTCAACGTAACTAAAGCAAAAAAATTTATTGACGGTTACACCAAAGTAAGAAAGCTATCTGATGAAGAAAAAAACAGCATAAAAGTTCTTTCTCAAGGGTCAGCTTTAAGATTTTTGTTAACTAGAGTATTTGATGCTTTACACTCATCAAAAAATGGAATTGTAAAAGCTAAAGATCCATTAGAATACTTAAAAAGACTTGAATTCCATAAAAATTCAAAGAGTTTTGAAGATTATTTTTTCTAATGGATTATATAATTTATACTGATGGAGCGTGTTCAGGCAATCCAGGTCCTGGTGGCTGGGGAGCAGTAATATTTGACATAAATGAGAATCAAAAAAATATTTCTGGCAAAGATAAAGATACAACAAATAATAGGATGGAATTAACCGCTCCTATTATGGCTTTGAAAAGAATAAAATCCAAATCTAAAATTACAATCTACACAGATTCTACTTACGTTAAAAATGGTATTACCGAATGGATAAAAAAATGGGAAAAAAATGATTGGAAAAATTCAAATAAAAAAAAAGTTAAAAATAAGGATCTTTGGATTGAGCTAAATAATTTATGCTTAAAAAATATAGTTACTTGGAAATGGGTTAAAGGTCATTCAAATAATGTCTATAATAACTTAGCTGATGAACTTGCTACTCAAGCCATAAATAACTAGATATTTTTAATAAAGTTCTCTGCAGCAGAAATCTCGCAAATACTGGTATCTTTTTCTTCTTGTATTTTTTGAACTACTTCATTCTCAACTAACATGGTGTATCTTGAAGATCTCATACCCATTCCTTTAGAAAATTTATCTACCTCTGCACCAATGGATTTTGTAAATTCACAAAAGGGATCAGCGGCCATAAAAATTTTACCTTGTGCATTTTGACTTTCACCCCATGCTTTCATTACATTGGGATCATTGACTGAAACACATATAATTTTTGTAACTCCTTTTTTTTTTGCATTATCAAAATTATTAATATACCCGGGCAAATGTTTTGCTGAACAAATTTTTGTAAACGCTCCTGGAACTCCTATTAAAATAGCTTTTTGATTTTTAAATAAAGAATCAGAATTAATTTTTTGCATTATTTTGCTCTCATTTATAAAAAAAAAATCTATTGATGGTAGCTTCTCACCTACTTTTATTTTCATATAACTCTTTCTAAAATATATTTTTTAATATCTAAAACTTTATTTTCTAATATATCATATTTTTCTTCTTTATTTAATAGATTAGTTAAATGTTCAGGCGGATCAATTTCTTTTCCAGTAGCTATTTTAATAGTTTTTAAAAATTTATAAGGGTGAGCTGTTCCAAGCACAATTATGTCCGAAGTACTTTTAGTTTTATTAGCTGCTCCTACCGCTGTTGCTGTGTGTGGATCTAAAACAAAATTATATTTTTTTTCAAAATTTTTAATTATTGCTATTGTCTCTTTATCATTAATTGTTTCTGCACAAAAATC
>Ga0307986_10001608_pt1 | contig 16379 bp, 12 predicted proteins | sample EllFjometageno82_FD_203170 | JGI IMG/M metagenome (GOLD analysis project Ga0307986, IMG submission 203170) | Marine microbial communities from Ellis Fjord, Antarctic Ocean - #82 | ecosystem: Environmental > Aquatic > Marine > Unclassified | place: Southern Ocean | collected 2014-10-09
TTTGAATTTCTTTTTCTGTACTAGTATCAAGTGCAGATGTTGCTTCATCAAAAAAAAATATTTTAGGATTTTTGAGAATAGTTCTCGCAATAGCAACTCTTTGTTTTTCTCCACCAGATAACTTCAACCCTCTTTCTCCTACGATTGTTTCATAACCATCTGGCAAAGATACTATAAAATTATGTATATCTGCATTTTGAGCGGCGCTAATAACCTCTTCCTTGTTAGCATTCGTATTACCGTAACTTATATTATAATAAATTGTATCGTTAAATAAGACCGTGTCTTGTGGAACTACACCAATAATTTTTCTTAAAGATTTTTGAGAAATTTTATTAATGTTTGTATCATTTATGTAAATATTTCCTTCTTTAGGGTCATAAAATTTAAACAACAATCTACTTATTGTTGATTTACCAGCTCCGGTTGGGCCTACGATTGCTACTTTTTTTCCATTTGGAACAGTAAATGAAATATTTTTAATTATAGTTCTTCTTACATCGTAATCAAAACTAACTTTATCAAATCTAATTTCAGTGACATCACTTGGCGGTATATTTTCTAAACCTTCTTTTGTTGTTGGAGAAATTTCTAGCAAGCTAAACATGTTTTCCATATCAGTTAATGACTGCCTGATTTCTCTATAGACAGAACCAAGCCAGTTTAATGGCTGGTATAATTGTAGCATGTACGCATTAATCACAACAAATCCACCAACATCAATATCTCCATTTTTGATTCCATAAACTGACATCACCAACATAATTGTAATTCCAATCATTATAATGAATGTTTGAGCTATGTTTAAAAGTGAAAGAGTGTGCCTACTTTGATTTGCTGCTAATTCATAATCTTCTAAAGATTGATCGAGTCTATTTGCTTCGAAATCCTCATTATTAAAATATTTAACCGTTTCAAAGTTCAGTAAACTATCAATCATTTTTGTACTAACATCGTTATCAGCCTGATTCATCCTTTTTCTAAATATGTTTCTCCATTCAGTAATCACAAAGGTTAAATATGAATAAAGGCCAATAGTTAACAATGTTATAACGGCGTACCAAGGACCATATAGATAAAATAAAATTCCAGAAACTAAGAAGACTTCAAAAAAAGTAGGTATAATATTAAACAAGACATATCTTAAAAGAAAATCTATTCCCTTAGTTCCTCTATCAATATATTTAGCCAGTCCACCCGTTTGTCTATTTAAATGAAATTGTAGTGACAGATTGTGTAGATGCTGAAACATCGTCAAAGATATTTGCCTTATAGAATGCTGGGAAACTTTTGAGAACAAAGCATCTCTAATCTCAACAAAGGTAAAAGCGATTACTTTTGTTACGCCATAACCAATTACTAATGCGATGGGTATCAGCATGAATAGATTAATCCCTGAGCTTAATTTTGTAAGAGAGTTTACCGCACTACCTAATACCAAGGGAGTGCTAACGCTAGCTATTTTTGCTAAAACTAAAGCTACAACAGCAAAACTAACCCTTGTCTTTAAATCCTTTCTTTTTTCCGGCCATAAGTAAGGAAGCAGTAGTTTAAAAGTCTTTATGTATTTGCTGTTTTTCATAACCCATTATAGCTGTTTACTAGTCATTTGTTTTGACAATAATTTAAGAAAGGAGCAAAAATTAATTTTGCTTTAAAATCTGTTTAGCCGGACCTGTTTTTGATATCCATGATCTAGGAATTGAATTAAAACCTTTTAATGCTGCGAAATAAGCTCCAACAAAATTAACACGTGAACAATTACAGCCACCAGCTTTAATTGTTCTTAAGATAGCATTTTTATAATTTGTTGAGTTAATGATAGAGTGAATCGAGCTATTAAAAGTTCCAGGATAACTACACGCCATCCCTAATTTTTTTACTATTAGAGGATGAGGTTTTGTTTTTAACTTCTTAATTTTTTCAATGTCTTTAACAACATTTTTAAAGTAGGAATCCTTTTTAAACTTTCTAGTAAATTCCTTTATAGGGTCAGTAGAGCCTTTTAGGGCCAAGTCTATTAAATGAAATTTAGCTAAGGCATATTTAAGGCTTATTTTTGAAACAGTAACAGTTGAGATAATTTTTTTTAAATTTTTGATATTATAGCCATATAAAAAATAGGGCAGGGCAGCACAGTAGCCATCTGACTCGTTAACTTTTTTTCCACCTGTTAACTTTTTTTTTGCCTTAATGTTTCGAACTGTTTCAATAATATTTTGATGTATCCAAGGACCTTTAATTATTCCTCGCCAATCTTTTACTTTTCTATATTTAGCTCTTAGATTAAAGTTTTTCCAATACATGCTCCCTGGGCCAAAATTTTTAGTAATATTTTTTTTAAATCTTGCCTCTATATTTTCGTGTCCCTCAAGCAATGTTTTAAACATAACTTGACCGATATCATTATAACCTGAAACTTTTCCAGTTTTAATATTATAAAAAGGACTTTTATTTTTACTTAAAAAAGTAAAATCCTTCTTTCCTTTAATATAAGACAACAGTTTTTTTTGATTATAAACCCAATGCAAAGGTCTAGCTGCAGCATCAGCGACAGTGGAACCTAAAAGTACATGTAAATTATTTTTCACTATTATAAATGAGATAAATGTTTTTCTGCCTCTAGTGCAGCCATACAGCCCGTTCCAGCAGCAGTTACAGCTTGTCTGAAAATTTTATCTTTAACATCCCCAGCTGCAAATACGCCCGGTATATTTGTAATTGTTGAATCAGGTTTTGTAATTAAATAACCTTCTTTATCCATATCTAATTGATTTTTAAATAAAGCTGTGGCCGGATCATGACCTATTGCAATAAATAATCCATCAATTTTAAGTTCAGTAATATTATTTGTTTTTAAATTTTTTATCTTAATTTTATTTACTTCTTTAGGCTTAGAAGAACCTAAAACTTCATCTACAGCACTATCCCAAATAATTTCAATTTTTTTATTGGCTTTTAATTTTTCTTGTAATAGCTTTTCTGCTCTTAATTCATTTCTTCTATGTATTAAATAAACTTTTGTTGCAAATTTAGTTAAAAATATTGCTTCCTCTACAGCAGCGTTCCCGCCTCCTACGACCGCTACTTCTTTTTCTTTAAAAAAGAAACCATCACAGGTAGCACAAGATGAAACCCCAAACCCTTTAAACTCTTGTTCTGATTTTAAATTTAACCATCTTGCTTGGGCGCCTGTTGAAATTATAAAACTATCTGCTGTATAGATTTGCCCACTATCGCCAGTAGCTGTGAAAGGTTTTTTTGAGAAATCAACTTTGCTTATATGATCTTGAATCATCTCAGTCCCAACTGCTTCTGCCTGGTTCTTCATTTCATCCATTAGCCAAGGTCCTTGAATAACTTTTGAAAAACCAGGAAAGTTCTCTACATCTGTGGTTGTTGATAATTGACCTCCCGGTTGTACACCATAAACTAAAATTGGCTTTAACATTGCTCTAGCAGCATAAATGGCTGCTGTATAACCAGCTGGCCCAGATCCAAGTATTAACACTTTTGTATGTTTAGTTGATTTATTATTCATCTACTTTTGTTTATATAATAACTAATGTTAGAATTAAAAGCACTTCTTTTGACGCAAGGTATGCACGGAATGGTAAGCCAGGTCGAAGGTTTAGCTAAAGCTCTTAAACTCAATTTTAAACATCAAAAAATTAGATTAAAACCCTTGTGGAATTTTGTTCCACCAAAATTTTCACCAATTTCAGAAAACTTACTAACAGAAAAATTTATATGTGACAGCAAGATAATTATTTCATGTGGAAGAAAAAGTGTAATTCCATCAATTGCTTTAAAGAAAAGACTTGGAAATGAAATTTTCAATATTCATATACAAGATCCAAAGGTCTCATTTGAGCATTTTGATCTTATCATCAGTCCAGAACATGACGGCATTAAAGGAGAAAATGTTATATCAACTCGAGGTTCTATTCACTACTTAACAAAAAAAGAGATAACAGAAAATTCTAAATACATCCAAATAGATAAAGGAAAAAAAAGAATTGTAACCTTTGTTATCGGAGGACCTAATAAATATTATAATTTTTCGGAAGAACAAATTCACTATGTTTTTAACAACGTAAAAAAATTATTTACGCCAGATAAATTTAAAATAATTGTCATACCTTCTTACAGAACTCCTGAAAGAATTATTAAAAAAGCATACAATACATTTGGTTTTAATCATCATGTTGTCAAAACAATAGATAAAAAAGCTTACCTTAGTTCTTTAGCTATAGCCGATTATATAGTGGTTACTTGCGATTCCACATCCATGATTTCTGAAGCTGCAGTTACTGGCAAACCAGTGTATATGGCTATGATGAAACCCATTAAAAGCATTAAAAGATTTCAAAATTTTTATTCTCAATTTAAAAGTTTGAATATTGCTAAAGAATTATCAGATAGCGTTGACAACTGGAGCTATGATAAGCTAGATGAAGTAAATAGAATTGCGCCAATAATAAAAGAAAAATTAAAAAAAAATGGAATTATTTAAGTCCCTTACAGATAGAACAAAAATATATGAAGATCCATTTAAGCATTTTGAGCTTAACGAACCTCTTACAAATGAAGCTATAAAAGAAATATGTGATGCTGATGTGCTTGATCCGAAAAAAGAAAATTTAAACTATGATGGAACAAGAGCAATAGATGGAGGAGAAGGAGTTTTTCGCTCTGGAATTAAAGAAGGAGGAAAAGCAAAAAAAATTAGATGTTATGTTACTAAAGAAAACTCTAATCAATTTCCTCAGCTTAAAAAATTTATTGAAGAATTAAGATCCGAAGAGGTTTATAAAAAGATAGGATCGTTAATTGGCAGAGATTTAAGTAATTCATTTGTAAGATTAGAGGTTATTTGTGATAGAGAAGGATTTTGGCTTAAACCGCACTGCGATATCAAAGAGAAATTAATGTCCTCAATAGTTTTTGTTAATCCTTATGAAGAGTCTGAAAATTTAGGCACAGATTTTTATGATGAAAAATTAAATAAAGTAAAAACAGTTCCATACAAAAATAACTACGGATATTTCTTTACAAGTGGGCCAAATACTTGGCATGGGATGGAAAAAAAGGAGATTAAAAAAGAGAGAAGATGCATACAAATAAACTACGTTACTTTTTCTACAGATTGGAAGGTAAAATAGTCTAAATATCTTGAAGAGAAGTTACTGTAATTTTTTTAGTTTTAAGAGATCTTATGCCCTCCAAACAGACATAGGCAGTAGACATATTTGTGCAATATGGAACTTTATTAACTAAAGTTGCCCTTCTAAGAGCCATTGCATCATTGAGCTTTTGTTCACTATTTCCTCCTCCAGTATTAATTACCAAAGCAATTTTCTTAGAATTTAAAACATCAACAATATGAGGTGATCCCCCGCTAACTTTATTAATTTTTTTACACTTCATTCCGTGCTTATTAATAAAGTCTGCGGTTCCACCTGTGCCACATAAAGTAAAATTTAATTTTAATAATTGCCTAGCTAATCCTACACCTTCTTTTTTATGGCTATTTTTAAGAGATATAAAAGCTAGGCCCTTTATTGGAAGAGAATTTGAAGCAGCTATTTGACTTTTAGCGAAAGCCATTCCAAAGTCTTTGTCAAAACCCATAACCTCACCAGTCGATTTCATTTCTGGCCCTAATAGCACATCACTTTTTGGAAATTTATTAAAAGGAAATACCGCTTCTTTGACTGCAAACATTTTTTTAGTTTTACTTTTTAAATTAAATTTAGATAGTTTTTCTCCTGCCATAACTCTAGAAGCAATTTTAGCTAGAGGAATTCCTTTAGCTTTTGAAACAAAAGGGACCGTTCTACTTGCTCTTGGATTTACTTCGATTACAAAAATTTTATCATTTTTAATTGCAAACTGAATATTCATAAAACCTTTTACCTTTAGAGCTAAAGCCAATTTTTTTGTTTGAACCTCAATTTCAGTTATTAAATTTTTCTTAATTGATATTGGAGGCAAACAGCAAGCTGAATCACCTGAATGGATACCAGCTTCCTCTATGTGTTGCATGATCCCTGCAACAAAAACATTTTTACCATCAGATATAGCATCCACGTCAATTTCCATTGCGTTATCAATAAATTTATCTATTAATATAGGATTATCTTCAGCTGCTTTAAACGCTTCTTCTACAAATTTTTTTAATTGGCTTTTTTCATATACTATTTCCATTGCTCTACCACCTAAAACATAAGACGGTCTAACCATTAAAGGCAAACCTACTTTTTCTGATATTTGAATAGCTTGCTTAAATGTTTTAGCTACACCACTTTTTGCCTGTTTCAGATTTAACCTATCAAGCAATCTTCTAAACCTGTCTCTATCTTCAGCTAAATCTATAGATGCATATTGAGTTCCAAGAATTGGCAGCTTGTTAGCGTGTAAAAATTTTGCAAGTCTTATAGGAGTTTGACCTCCAAACTGAGCAATAATTCCAATAAGTTTTCCTTTTTCTTTTTCTTTTTTAATAATATTAAAAACATATTCTTCTTTTAATGGTTCAAAATACAATCTATCGCTTGTATCGTAATCAGTAGAAACAGTCTCTGGATTACAATTAATCATTATAGTTTCAAAGCCAGCTTCTTTCAGAGCATAACTTGCCTGACAACAACAATAATCAAATTCAATCCCTTGACCAATTCGATTAGGACCTCCGCCTAAGATAATAATTTTTTTCTTCATAGTGGGTTTTGCCTCACACTCAGACTCAATAGAATAATTTCTTTGATAAGTGGAGTACATGTAGGGTGTAAAAGATTTAAATTCAGCAGCACACGTATCAACTTTTTTATAAACAGGTAATACTTTTAATGCAGTTCTTTTTTTTCTAACAATTTCCTCTGAGGTTTTTGTTATCTCAGATATTTTTTTATCAGAAAAACCTAATGATTTAATCTTATTAAATCCATTGTAGTTTTTAGGTAAGCCTTTTTTTTTAATTTCATTTTCAGCCTCTACAATTTCTTTAATTTGCTCTAAGAACCAGCTATCTATTTTTGATAAATTATGTATTTTTTTTATGTGTATTTTTTTTCTAATCGCTTCAGCGACTAGCAAAATTTTATTAGGTACATTTTTCTTTAAATTTTTCTCTAATTCTTTTTTACTTGATGAAAATATTCTATCTAAACCTGAAAAACCAATTTCTAAAGATACAAGTGCTTTTTGAAGAGACTCTTTAAAATTTCGACCAATAGCCATTGCTTCCCCAACGGATTTCATTGAAGTGCCTAAAATTGCATCAGATGAGGAGAATTTTTCAAAAGTGAATCTTGGAATCTTAGTAACAACATAATCTATTGTTGGCTCAAAAGAAGCTGGAGTTATTTTTGTAATTTCATTTTTTAATTCATCCAATGTGTAACCAACCGCAAGTTTTGCTGCAACTTTTGCAATAGGAAATCCAGTTGCTTTAGATGCAAGAGCTGAAGATCTTGAAACTCTTGGGTTCATTTCAATAATAACCATTCTTCCATCTTTTGGATTAATTGCAAATTGAACATTAGAGCCACCTGTTTCAACTCCAATTTTTCTAAGGCAAGCGATCGACGCATTTCTCATAACTTGATACTCTTTATCTGTCAAAGTTAGAGCAGGGGCTACCGTAATAGAATCACCAGTATGAATTCCCATAGGGTCAACATTTTCAATAGAACAAATGATGATGCAGTTATCTTTTTTATCTCTGATTACCTCCATCTCAAATTCTTTCCAGCCTTCAAGACATTCTTCAATCAAGATTTGGCTAACCGGAGATTCATGCAAACCTTCTTTTACTACTCTGAAATATTCTTTTTTTGTTTTAGCAATACCTCCACCTAGGCCTCCTAAAGTAAAAGCTGGTCTAATTATAGCTGGCAAACCAATTTGCTTCAGTGCTTTTGTAGCGTCTTTGATATGATTTGCAATTTTAGATTTTGGTAAATCCAACCCAATATCAATCATATTTTTTCTAAACTTCTTTCTATCTTCAGCGTTAGAAATTGCTTTAGAGTTAGCACCAATAAGTTCAATTTTATATTTTTTTAAAATTCCTTTTTTTTCTGCTTCCATGGCTAAATTCAAAGCTGTTTGACCGCCCATGGTTGGAAGAATTGCATTGGGCTTTTCTTTTTGGAGAATTTTTTCCAAAACCTCCAAGTTAATTGGTTCAATGTAAGTTTTATGAGCAACTCCAGGATCAGTCATAATAGTTGCAGGATTTGAATTTATCAAAATTACTTTATAACCCTCATCTTTTAAAGCTTTACATGCTTGAGTACCTGAATAGTCAAATTCACAAGCTTGACCAATTATTATAGGCCCAGCTCCAACTACTAATATAGTTTTAAGATCTTTTCTTTTTGGCATTTTTTTTCATGTTGTTAATAAATTCTTGAAATAAGTAAACGCTGTCCTGTGGACCAGGATTAGATTCTGGATGATACTGAACAGAAAAAACAGGTTTATTTTTTAATTTGATTCCCTCAATACAATTATCAAACAGTGATTGGTGTGTAATTTCAATATTTCTAGGTAAATTTTTTTTAACTATTTCAAAACCATGATTTTGACTTGTAATCTCAACATTACCTTTAATTAAATTTTTTACAGGATGATTAGCACCTCTGTGACCTAATTTCATTTTTTTTGATTTAGCACCCAATGTTAAAGCAAGTAATTGATGTCCAAGACAAATTCCAAAAATAGGAATATTATTTTTTATTAACTTTTTAATAATACTAATGGCATATTTTCCTGTTGCAGCAGGATCACCTGGTCCATTAGATAAAAAAACACCATCAGGATTTAATTTAAAAATTGTTTCAGCACTTGTTTTACAATGAACAACAGTTACCTTACAATTAAAATCAGAGAAATATCTTAAAATATTTTTTTTAATACCATAGTCTATCGCAACAACATGTAATAAATTTTTTTTATTTTTTAAATATCCTTCTTTTTTTTTCCATGTTTTTAAACCCAACCAAGAATAACTTTTTATTGTTGAAACTTTTATTGCTAAATCTAAATTTTTTATTCCACTCCATTTTTTAGTTGAGTTGATCAGTTCTTTTATATCAAATTTACTATTTTTAGAAAAAGCTATTGTGCCTTTAGGTGCACCTTTATCTCTAATATAATTTGTTAATTTTCTTGTGTCTAACCCTGAGATCCCAATTATTCTATTTTTTTTCATCCATAGATCAAAATGTTTTAAAGATCTGTAATTTGAAGGATCCGTTATTTCAGTATTAAGAATTACCCCTTTAGTCCAAATTTTATCGGACTCATGGTCTTCGATATTTGTTCCAACATTTCCAACATGTGGAAAAGTAAAATTGATTATTTGTTCTGCGTAGGATGGGTCTGAAATAATTTCTTGGTACCCAGTAATCGAGGTATTAAAACAAACTTCCCCAGTAGCAGTTCCTTCAAAGCCTAAACCAACACCCTTAAAGTGAGCTCCATTTTCAAGAACTAAAATACCAGTGGAATCGATCTTTTGAAGATTTTTTTTTGAGCTTATATTTTGATTAATCTGTTTCAAATACAACTCATGAGTTAAAGTAAAAAACTTATAAACATGATTTTGCGAAACATATGAAATAGAAATATAATCGTCAAGAAAGTTCTTTTTATTTTAGATAAGAATTGTGATTAAAGTAAATAATAAAACTTATGTCCCTAAAAAATCAAATTGAAGAAAAGCTAAATAAGGCTCTAAAAGAAAAAGATAAAAACACCTACCCTACTATGAGATTAATAGTCTCGGCGATAAAAGATGCTGAAATTGCCAACAGGACCAAAGAAAAAAAGGACATTTCGGACAGTGATATTATAGCAATATTGAAAAAGATGATTAAGCAAAGAAATGAGTCTTGCGAAGTGTATAAAAAAGCAGGAAGAACTGAGCTACTAAATAGTGAAAATAAAGAAATTGAAGTTATCAATGCATTTTTACCTAAACAGCTAAGTGAGGACGAAACAAAAAAAATTTGTGAAGAAGCAGTTAAATCTGTTGGAGCAGTTTCAATGAAGGATATGGGCAAAGTGATGGGTTCACTTAAGTCCAAGCACTCAGACACTTTAGACTTTTCAAAAGTTAGCCCAATAATCAAAGAATTATTAAAATAATATGAAGTACCCAAAAGAGTATTTAGATGAGATAAAATTAAGACTTAAAGTTTCTCAAGTAGTAGGCAAAACAGTTCAATTAAAAAAAAGAGGAAAAGAATTTGTTGGATTATCTCCATTCAAAAATGAAAAAAGTCCATCTTTCACTGTCAACGATGATAAAGAATTCTATCACTGTTTTAGCAGTAGTGAACATGGAAATATTTTTGATTTTTTAATGAAAACTAAATCAATTGGTTTTGGTGAGGCGGTGAGAGAATTGGCGTCACAAGCAGGAATGCAACCTTATAGATTTTCAAATTTTGATAAAGAAAAAGAATTAAGATTTCAAACATATAAGAATATTTACAGTGAATATCTGAATCATTTTAATAAAGAGTTATTCAATCCAATTAACAAACTAGCTTTAGATTATTTAAATCGAAGAGGACTAAGCAATGAAATTATCAAGGAATTTAAATTGGGTTATGTGCCTTGGAAAAATAACTTTTATGAAGAGCTATTAAAAAATTATTCAGAAGAAAATATAAATTTAACAGGTTTATATTATAAACATGACAAAAGTGGAAAATATATTGATAGATTTAATTCGAGAATTACATTTCCAGTAAATAATATTAGTGGCGACCCAATTGCTTTTGGAGGAAGAATTATAAAAGAAAGCAAACTTGCTAAGTATATTAATTCTCCTGAAACTGAGTTTTATAAAAAAGGAAGCATGATGTTTAATTTGGACAAAGCTAAAGATTGCCGATCTAAAACTGACGAAGTAATTATTGTAGAGGGTTATATGGATGTAGTTAGTTTGTATTCGTCAGGAATTAAAAATGTCATAGCAAATTCAGGAACAGCATTAACGGATAGACAAATAAATATAATTTGGAAATTTTTTGCAAATCCAATTATATGCCTAGACGGTGATCAAAGCGGTCAAAATGCAGCTTTAAGAATTGCCGAAAAACTTTTTTCAATTATTAATGATGAAAATAAGATTTTTTTTTCAGCAATGCCTGAAGGAAATGATCCTGATGATTATATTAAACAAAATGGAAAAGAATCTTTTTTGTCCCTTTTAAAAGAAAAAAAAATAATTCAAAACTATATTTGGGACTATCATTTAAAAAAAATTAATCGCAATAATCCTTTCGAAGTTTCTAAATTTGAAAAAGAAATAAAAAAGATGTGTTATTTGATAAAAGATGAAACTTTAAAAAAATATGTTCTTGAAGATTATCTAGAAAAAATTAGAAAGTTAACTCCAATTCAAAGTATTAAAAAAAATTACAATCATTTCTCAAAGTATAAAAATAACCAAAATTATCAAATATTAAATGAAACAAAAAATTTACATCAAAAAAAAAATCATTTCTCTAAAATTCAAATTAAAGAATTTTCAGTACTCTTTATCATGCTGAACTATTTTGATGTTGCGTCAAAAAAAATTGAAGAGGTATCAGAAATAACATTTTTTTCTGAAAAAAATGAAAATTTAAAAAAATTAATTATTTCATCATTGTTAGAAGGCAATACAAAAGACCAAATACATTCAAAAATTAGCAATGACTTCAATAAATTAGCTGAAGAAATACAAGAAAACTCAAGCATTCAAATAATTGCGAAAGCAAAAAATGATGAAGCAATATTAGAACTATTAACGGAATTGCTTGTCGAGCTTAAAGAATTGAATAATCTAAAAAAAATAGAATCTCTCGAAAAGGAACTGATAAAAAACCTTGATGAAAACTCTTACTCTGAACTTATAAAGCTTAAAAACCAATTAAATAGGGAATAAAAAAAGATAGATTTTTTTAAACTAGCCACTATATATATCCCACTATCCAAGCAAAATTTTAATGACTGAAAAAATTATTACAAAATCATTTGAAAGACTTTTAGACAAAGGTAAACACAGGGGCTTCATTACTTATGAAGAGCTAGGAAAGTCTTTAGGCAAAAGAAATGGAACAACAGAAAATATAGAAAAAGCACTATTAGTTTTAGTTGATGAAAAAGTAACATTAGTTGAAAAAAAATCTCAATATCAATCGAACAAAAAAAAAGATTCAGTAAATACTACTGAAGAAAAATCTTCAGATAAAAGTGATGATCCAATTCGGATGTATCTACGGGAAATGGGTGGAGTAGAACTTTTATCCAGAGAAGGAGAGATTGCTATAGCAAAAAGAATTGAGGCGGGAAAAGATGTGATGATTAATGCATTAACTCAAAGCCCACTAGTTGGAAAAAAAATATTTGAGTGGAAAGAGCAAATAGAAAATCAAGAACTTTTAGTAAGGGATATAATTGATATCGATTCAACTTATGAAGATTTTGAAGCTTTAGAAGATGATGATAAATTAAAAATAAATAAAAAGTCTAAAAATAAAGATGAAAATAAAAAAGATGAAAATAAAGACGGAAAAAAAGCAGAAGAGAGTTCAGCGGATGATGATGAATTCAATGTTTCATTGGCAAAAATGGAAGAAGAAATTAAACCTAAGATTATTAATATTTTAGAGTCTTTAAATAAAAACTATTCAAAACTTCAAAAATATCAAATAGAAAAATTAGATTGTTTATTAGCTTCAAAAGAATTGTCTGTATCAAAAAATAAAAATTTCAAAAAAATTCAATCTGTTTTAGTAGATAACTTTAAAAATTTACAATTAGCCCCACATGTTGTTGAAGAATTAGTTCAATCGCACTACAAAGAAAATAAAAAGATTGTTTCTTTAGAGGGTGTTCTATTGAGATTAGCAATGGACAATAAAATTTCAAGAGAAGAATTTTTAAAATATTATATTGATAATGAGATAAATCCTAAATTTGAAACATTTTTAAAAGAAAATATTATTTGGAGATCATTCTTTAAAAAATTTAAAAAAGATTTTTCTGAAATAAGAGAAAGATTGGTTGAATTCAGTAAAAAAATTGGATTGTCGGTTGGGGAGTTTAAAAAACTAGTAAGTAGAATTCAAAAAGGAGAAAGAGAGTCTAGAATAGCTAAAAAAGAAATGGTAGAGGCTAACCTGAGATTGGTCATTTCAATTGCAAAAAAGTATACAAATAGAGGTCTGCAATTTTTAGATCTAATTCAAGAAGGTAATATTGGATTGATGAAAGCTGTTGATAAATTTGAATATCGAAGAGGCTATAAGTTTTCAACTTATGCTACCTGGTGGATTAGACAAGCAATCACAAGGTCAATTGCCGATCAAGCAAGAACAATTAGAATTCCGGTTCACATGATTGAAACAATTAATAAAATTGTTAGAACTCAAAGACAAATTATGAGTGAGTTTGGTAGGGAGCCGACACCAGAAGAACTAGCAAAAAAATTAGCAATGCCCTTGGAAAAGGTTAGAAAAGTTTTAAAGATTGCTAAAGAACCCGTTTCACTTGAGACACCTGTAGGTGATGAGGAAGACAGTAGTCTTGGTGACTTTATTGAGGATAAAAATGCTCTACAACCTCTTGATACTGCAATACAATCAAATTTAAGTGAGTCCACAACAAAAATTTTAGCTTCACTTACCCCAAGAGAAGAAAGAGTATTAAGAATGAGATTTGGTATTGGGATGAATACAGACCATACTTTAGAAGAAGTAGGTTTGCAGTTTTCAGTAACAAGAGAAAGAATTAGACAAATTGAGGCAAAAGCTTTGAGAAAATTAAAACACCCAAGTAGATCAAAGCAATTGAAAAGTTTCCTAGAAAAATAATTGTTTCTGTTGTAAGAACTACTCTTGGGCCTGTAGCTCAGTTGGTTAGAGCAGTACACTCATAATGTATTGGTCCCAGGTTCGAGTCCTGGTGGGCCCACCAACTTTAATTATTTGAAAATTCTTCTAATTTGGCAATTAGAACATTAATGTCATTATTATTTGAATTTAAAATTGACGCAAACTCCTCTTTTTGGGTTCTAGCTAAACTTAATCCTTCAACTATCAAATCTCTTATAAGGGGTTTTTCAGGATTTTTAGTATAAATTCTCCAGTCAATTTTTATTTCTGGCTGATTATCACTTTGGTTTATTTTAGATTTTACTACTGTGTAATTTGAATTTTTTTTTTCGTTAGATATAACCACAAATTTGTTAGATGAGTAATCTACCAACCTAGAAGTTAAACTTTTTAAAAAATATCTATTAAATGCTTTTTGAAACTTAATTAAACTACTTTTGTCGGCTGATTTTCTTAATTCTCCAAGTGTATAAAGTCCCAGTGCGTTAATATCTACATTTTCTATAGCTACGTTTTCTATAAATTTTGCTTTCTCTTCTTTATTAATATCTTTATCAGATAACTTGTTAGTTACATCCGCTACTAGTTCTTTAACAAAAGTCTGAGGATCGGAACTATAGGTATTAGCAAAAGAAATATTTGATATAAAGATGAATAGAACTAAAATTAAACTTATCTTTTTCATTTTAGTTTTCTTAATTGTCTAAATTTCCCCAGTCATCTTCACCTTCACTGGAGTTATTAATTTTGTTTTCTCTGTTTTGTAGGTACAAACTTTTAAACGAAGCGTATAAATCTATAGAAGTGTTTTCTAAACTTTCAAAATTTTTATCGTTATCTGCTCTAAAATCTATGGCAGCTGTTCCTCTTACCCCAAGGTAGTCTATTTGATTTCCTGAAACTCCAAAAAGTTCATTTTCTCTCCAAGTAATATGAGCAAAGGGATCAACAAGAGTATCAGCTATCATTCCTACCGAGTCCCTAGCAGTTGTTGGCCCCAGAATTGGTAACACAAAATAGCATCCTGGACCAATTCCATATGAACCCAAAGTTTGGCCTACATCTTCTTTCTGTGCTGTAAATCCCATTTTTTGAGCAGGATTAGAAAATCCTATTATACCAATTGTTGTATTTATTAAAAAACTTGCAGTAGCATTTCCAGCCTCTTTAAAACTTCCTTGAGCTAAATGATTTGGTATTGCAAGAAGGGTAGCAATATTTGAAGTAAAATTACTTGTTCCATTTTTTATAGGCTCTGGAAGCTTATTATATCCCTTAGCGATAGGTTCAATTACTGTATTGTCTAATGCCATATTAAACTTAAAAATTGCTCGACTTGTTCCCTCGAAACATTCTTCAGATGCCTTAATATTAGACGACATCAAAAGCGCTATGGTTAAAAAAAATGTTATGTATTTATTTAATTTCATGATCTTCACTAGCTATATATAGTAATTTTCTAATTATTCCAGGCAAATAATTACTTATATAATAAATTTTAAGTTAAAATTTGCCTATTTATTTCGTATAATTTATCTTAAATATGTTCATTAAAAATTTATATTCACCAAACTTTTCACCAAAAAAAAGAGCAAATTTAAGCATAAAAGTTATTGTGATTCATTATACTGGAATGCAATCTAAGATTGCATCTATCAATAGACTTTTAGATAAAAAGGCTAAAGTTAGTTGCCATTATTTAATAGATAGAAAAGGAAAAATCTTACAAATGGTTGATGAAAACAAAGTTGCGTGGCATGCGGGAAAATCAAAATGGAAAAATTTTAAAAATTTGAATGATAATTCTATAGGAATTGAACTTGTGAACAAAGGGCATGAGTTTGGATATGAAAAATTTACCATCACTCAAATCAAAAAATTAATTAAATTGTGCTCACTTTTAAAAAGAAAGTATAAAATAAAAAATTCCAATATTCTTGGTCATTCAGATATAGCACCTTTGAGAAAAAAAGATCCAGGCGAGAAATTTCCTTGGGAAAAATTGAATAAAATGAAACTTGGAATTTGGCACAAACCTTTTCATTATAAAATAAAAGAATTAGATAAAAAGAAGATACAAAAATTATTTTTTAAAAATTTATACAAAATTGGTTATCGTTACTTTGATAAAAAAAAAAGAGCTAGTAAAGATTCTATTATAGTGAAGGCATTTCAAAGCAAGTTCTTACCTAACAAAGTTAACGGTAAAGTTGATCTAAAAACCTATATAATTAGCCACTTTTTAGCCAATATACTAAAAAATTAACTTGATTTTAATGTTTAAATCTTTACATATATTGCGCCAGATAGTTGGATAGTCGCTACTAGATTTACTAGTAGAGGAAAGTCCGGGCTCCATAAAGACACAGTGCCAGTTAATGGCTGGCGAAGGTGACTTCAGGGATAGTGCCACAGAAAATAAACCGCCTTATCAAGGCAAGGGTGAAACGGCGAGGTAAGAGCTCACCGGTTTTTTGG
>Ga0307986_10001609_pt1 | contig 16366 bp, 11 predicted proteins | sample EllFjometageno82_FD_203170 | JGI IMG/M metagenome (GOLD analysis project Ga0307986, IMG submission 203170) | Marine microbial communities from Ellis Fjord, Antarctic Ocean - #82 | ecosystem: Environmental > Aquatic > Marine > Unclassified | place: Southern Ocean | collected 2014-10-09
TTTTTGATAAAATTCCTGGAAAATATTCTGATGCTACTGTTCTACTTAAGCCAACTGTTTCAAAATTACATCCACCTCTATAAGAGCTTATGACCGAAATTCCCATTTTTGACATTATTTTTAAAAGACCATAATTTACTGACTGTACATACCTCTCTATGCACTCATCGTACCCAAACTTTCCAAATAATCTCTTTTCAAACCTCTGGTATAAGCTGTCCAATGCTAAATAAGGATTAACTGTTGTGGCCCCAACACCTATGAGTGTTGCAAATGAATGTGTATCTAATGCTTCTCCAGTTTGAGCATTAATTGAAGCATAACCTCTTAGTTTTTTTTTAATGAGGTGTGTATTTATTGCACCAACACTTAATAGCATTGGAATGGGCAATCTTTCTTCAGAAGTATTTTTATCACTTAAGACTAATTGAGTGAGACCCTGCCTCACTGCAATTTCAGAATCTTTTTTAATTCTTTCAATAGAGGTTTCAAGATTTTCACTTTTATCAAAAGTACAGTCAATAGTTATTGATTTTTGACCAAAAAAATTAATGAATTTTTCTAACTGAGAGTTTGATAAAATGGGACTATCTAAAACGTATATATTTTCTTCTGTTAAATTGCTAAAATCTAAAATATTTCCAAGGTTACCAAAACGAGTTTTTAAACTCATAACTTTATTTTCTCTTAAAGAATCAATTGGTGGGTTTGTAACTTGACTAAAATTTTGTCTAAAGAAGTGATAAAGCGGCCTATAACGGTCAGATAGCACTGCAAGTGGGGTATCGTCACCCATTGAACCAATGGCTTCTTTCGCATCCTCCGCCATAGGATGCAGAATAAGCTCTAAATCTTCTAAACTATAACCAAAAGTATGCTGTCTTTTTTTAAGCTCATCACCTGAAAAAGTAAATTTTTCATTTTTTATAGGGAATTTTTTTTCTAAATCAATTATTTGATTATTAAAATGTTTAAACTCTTTTGCTAGATAGTCTTTTATCTCAACATTAGAAAATACCTTACCTTTTACTATTCTTACTCCAAGAATTTCTCCAGGTCCTAACCTTCCCTTTTTAAGAATTTGTTTTTCATCAATTTCAACCATTCCTGTTTCTGATCCTGCACATAATATTTTATCTTTTGAAATAGTATATCTCATTGGGCGCAACCCATTTCTATCAGCAGCTACTATAGCCCATTCATTATCAGTGGCTGCAATAGCAGCTGGTCCATCCCATGGCTCCATTGTGCTATTTAAAAAATTAAATAATTGTTGGTGATCTTTTGATAATATTTGACTTTTTTTAGACCAAGCATCTGGAATTAACATTAATTTTGCAAGAGGTGCTGATTGGCCAGAAATATTCAAAAGTTCAAAAACGCTATCTAATGCAGCAGAATCTGATGATCCTGGTTGTATGACCGGTTTTAAATTTTCCATATTATCAAATAAAGGGCTGTCCATTTCCTGCTCATGAACTTTCATCCAATTTTTATTTCCCTTTAGTGTATTTATTTCTCCATTATGAGCTAATGCTCTAAAAGGTTGTGCCAAATCCCAGCTTGGTGCTGTGTTAGTTGAAAATCTTTGATGGAATATTGCAAAACGAGATATAAATCTCTCATCTTTTAAATCTAAATAAAAATCTGCGATGGACTCTGCCAAAAACATTCCCTTATAAATAACTGACTTAGAGCTTAGTGAACAAATATAAAAACCCTCTATTGCATTTTTAATTGCTTCTTTTTCAATTTTTCTTCTGGATTCATAAATTTTTCTTTCTAACTCTTTTTCTGTTAAATCTTTATCATTATGCTTGAATAATACTTGTGTAATTTCTGGTCTTGTAAGATTTGCTTTTTCGCCTAAAACTTTTGGATTTACAGGAACCTGTCTCCATCCATAGATACTAAAATTACTTTTAGTGAGTTCACTTTCAACTAAAGTTCTTGCATTTTCTTGTGCTTGATAATTATTCCTTGGTAAAAAAATCATACCCACACAAATTTCTGAGCCATCATGGTTGTGACCAGTAAGTTCTATTTTTTCAGCAAAAAAATCTGAAGGTATTTCTAAGTGAATTCCAGCGCCATCACCTGTTTTTCCATCAGCATCAACCGCTCCTCTATGCCAAACTGCTTTTAAGGCATTAATTCCATATTCAACTACTTTTCTTGATTTTTTACCCTCTGTAGAAGCAATTAATCCTACTCCACAAGCATCATGCTCCATTTCTTTTGAATAAACATGACCAGCTTCAAGAATTTTAAGGTTTTTTTTATAATTTTTCATTAAGCAACCTTTTCTTTACTAAGCTCTTTGCTTTCTAAAAAACTTTTTATTGATATTGCTACGTCTCTTCCATCTTTTATAGCCCAAACAACTAAAGATGCGCCCCTAATAATATCTCCAGCAGCAAAAACGCCTGATAAATTTGTTTCCATTGTATCAAAATCTGTTTTTAATGTTCCCCACTTTGTCACTTGTAAATCTTCGGATCCAAATAGTTTTGGTAAATTTTCAGGGTCAAACCCAAGAGCTTTAATTACTATGTCTGCTTTAATACTAAAGTGAAAATTTTTTTGAATTTCTGGTTTACGTCTACCACTATCATCAGGTTCACCAAGTCTAATTTTATCTACCATCAAGCCTTCAATTTTGTTTGTTCCAATGAATTCTTTTGGGCTGGATAGCCATACAAACTCTACTCCCTCTTCTTCTGCATTAGCCACTTCTCTAGTAGATCCAGGCATATTTTCTTTATCTCTTCTGTACAAACACTTCACTGATTTTGCTTTTTGTCTGATTGAGGTTCTAACACAGTCCATTGCTGTATCACCTCCTCCAATTACAACAATATTTTTTCCTTCAGCATTTAAAGTTCCATCATCAAATAGTTCTACTTTATCTCCTAGTCCTTTTTTATTTGAAGCTGTTAAAAATTCCATTGCTGGAAAAATATTTCCCAAATCTTTTCCTGGTAAATCTATTTCACGTGCTTTGTAAACTCCTGTTGCTATTAATAGAGCATCGTGTTTTTTTCTTAACTGCTCTAAAGTAGCATCTTTTCCAACTTCAAAGTTTTGAACAAATTTAATTCCTCCCTCTTTTAGTAATTTAGTTCTTCTTTCTACAACAAATTTTTCTAATTTAAAATTTGGGATCCCATAAATCATTAAACCACCAGCTCTATCATATCGGTCATATACTGTGATTTGATACCCTGACTTACGAAGTTGTTCTGCTGCAGCTAATCCTGCTGGACCGGCTCCTATAATTCCAATGTTTTGACTTTTTTCATTTTTAACTTTTATAGGCTTTACCCAACCTTGTTCCCATGCATTATCAGTAATATATTTCTCAACTGAACCTATAGTTACTGTCCCATGCCCAGATTGTTCAATAACACAATTTCCTTCACACAATCTGTCTTGAGGGCATATTCTTCCACATACTTCTGGCATGTTGTTTGTGCTTTGTGATAATTCGTATGCTTCTTTTAATCTTCCTTCTGCAGTTAATTTTAACCAATCAGGAATATTGTTGCTTAATGGACAATGTACCTGACAAAAAGGGACTCCGCATTGGGAGCATCTGCTAGATTGTTCGCTAGCCTTATTATCAATAAATTCTTTATAGATTTCATTAAAATCTTCTTTTCTGTTACCAACTTCTCTTTTAGGTGGAGTTTGTTGACCTATTTTAACAAATTTAAGCATTTTATTTGACATATTTACCCTTAATTAATTAAGCATATATCATGCATTTTCTTAATTAAAGACAAACAAGGTCAATATATATGACCTTAAATTCAAAATAAAGCCCTTTAAATATGCATATTATAACTTATGCATACCTATTATGCTAAAATGGAATTGTTTAAATTATAGAATTTTTAAGTTACGAAGATTTAAATGTTCTCAAATATTATCGAAATTATAATCTTATCAGTAGTTCAGGGTGTATCAGAATTTTTGCCCATTAGCTCATCCGCTCATTTAAATATTGTCGAGATAATTTTTGAATTTAATTCTAACTCATTAATGATTGATGTTAGTCTTCACCTTGGTTCTCTGCTGGCAATCATCTTTTATTTCAGGAAAGAATTGCTAAACCTTAAAAATAACCAAAAATTATTATCTTTAATAATTATTGGCTCTATACCAATTGTAATAGCTGGATATATAATCAGCACTACGGGTCTAATAAATCTATTAGAAAACAATTTAAAAATAATTGCTTGGACAACATTAATTTTTGGAGTTATTTTATATTTAGCTGACAAAAGTAAACTTGAAAAAAAAATATCATCAAACTTAAATTTTAAAACGATACTATACATTGGTTTATTTCAAATACTTGCTTTAATACCTGGCGTAAGTAGAGCTGGAATTACAATAACTACTGCAAGATTTTTTAAATTTAACAGATTTGATTCAAGTAAAATTTCTTTTTTATTAGCCATACCTGCTATAGGTGGAGCAAGCGTACTTCAATTTAAAAATATGATTGGACAAAGTGTTGAAATTAATTATCTTATATTAATATCAATTACATTTTCTTTTTTATTTTCTTATTTTACAGTCAAATATTTTTTAGAATATGTAAACAAATTTTCTTTAAATGTTTTTGTAATTTATAGAATTATTATTTCAATAATTTTATTTATAATAATATATAACTAATTTTTTTTTAATATTGGTACTAATTGAGAAAATAAAACTCCAAATAAAATAAATAGACATCCAAATAAATTGTTTATATCTAAAATTTGATTTAATAAAATCCAAGCAGCAATTGTTGCAAAAACACCCTCTAAAGAAAATATTATTGCAGATGGAGCAGGAGAAATATTTTTTTGTGCATATATTTGTAAAACAAAAGCAAAACCTCCAGATAAAACTCCTGCATATAAAATTTGAAACTTTTCTTTTAAAATGTTTGACCAAATAAATTCTTCAAAAATTAACCCTATAACTAGAGATAAAACAGCAACAATTAAAGTTTGAATTGCACCAATTGTTAATGGTAGATTATAGTTCTCAATAATTTTACCGGTAAAAATAATATGAGTACTCCAGAACAAAGCTCCCATTATTACAAGTGCATCACCAATTCTAACTGTAGCGCTATAAAAATTAGTTAATAGATAACCTCCCATCACGCAAAGAAAGACTGATGGCCATATACTCCAATGAATTGGCTTTTTATAAATAAGAAAAATTATGAATGGGACCATTGGCACATAAAAAATAGTGAAAAATGCTGCGTTAGCGACATCTGTGTAGAGTAGAGCCACTTGTTGAAGTGCTGATCCTAAAAATAAAGATAGGCCTATTAAAATGATTAAGTTGGTAAATTGTTTTTGATCTTTCTTTACTATCTTTAAAATATTTTTTCTTTCAAAAATGAAAGCTAAGGGTGCTACAGCTAAAAAACCAACAAAGAATCTTACAGCATTAAAGGTGAACGGACCAATATCGTCCATGCCTGTATCTTGAGCAATAAAAGTTGTTCCCCAAATTAATGTACAAAGTAATGCACTAAATAATGATGATGTTTTTGACATAAAAATTTATATGGCTAATTTATAAGCAAAATTTTTACCCAATTTTTCTTTAAGATCATTATTGAATCTGGCAGCTTCTGCACCATCAATTATTCTGTGATCATATGATAATGAAATTGGGAGCATAGTTCTGATTTCAAATTTACCGTTTATAAGAATTTGTTTTTTTTGAGATTTTCCAACTCCTAAAATTGCAACTTCAGGAAAATTTATTATTGGTGTAAAAAATGAACCACCAATACCTCCAAGGCTGGTGATTGTCATAGATCCACCAAAAAATTCTTTTTTATCTATTTTTAAATTTCTACACTCTTCACTGACTGTTTTTAATTCCTCACTTATATAGCTAATATTCTTATTATCAGCATTTCTTATTTTGGGTACCATTAGACCATGCTGTGTATCTACCGCAATTCCAATATGAAAATAATTCTTCATAGTAATTTTTCCATTTTCGATATCATCAATTGATGAATTGAAACTTGGAAATTTTTTTAAAGATGAAACTAAAGCTTTAACTATAAAGGCTAATGGTGTGATTTTTTTTTTCTCACCAGTATACATATCTGTAAGAGAACTTCTAAACTCTTCCATTTCTGTTATGTCTACTTCGTCATGATTGGTTACATGAGGAATTGTTGTCCAAGAATTTACCAAATAAGTTGAGGCCAATTTTTTAACTCTTGGTATGTCCTTAACCTCAACTTCTCCAAAATCTGAATGGGAAAACTCACTTTTAATTTTTTTTGTTTGAGCATCTTTTACTACTGATGGTTTATTGATTTTAGAAGATATAAAACTTTTTACATCGGCCTCCACAACCCTTCCTTGCCTTTGACTTCCTTTAATTTGGTTTATGTTTACACCAAGTTCTCTTGCAAATTTACGTGCTTTGGGACTTGCCGCAGAAACTGCTGAAACATTTTTTTCTACGAAATCTTGTTCTCTAATATTCTTGAATATTGTTTCTTTCTTAATTTCAGATTTTGCCTCTTCTTTTTCAACTTTAGGGTGCTCTTGAATATCTTCTTTAATTATTTCACTGTTTTCTAAAATTAATATTGTATCTCCCTCAGAAATTCTATCTCCTACCTTAACATTTAATAACTTAATCTTTCCTTTGAAAGAAGATGGAATTTCAACGCTAGACTTGTCACTTTCAATTGTAATGAGTGGATCATTTTTTGATACTGATTGACCATTCGAGACTAATACTTCAATTACCTCTACGTTTTTAAACTCACCAATATTTGGGACCTTTATCTCTGTATCTGGCATCTTATAATTTCGTTGGCATTGGTTTATCACCATCAATATTATACTTCTTTATAGCTTCTTTTGCATACTTCGAGGCTATCAACTGTTCTTTTGCTAATACACTTAATCCATAAGCAACAATATGTTCTTTATCAACTTCAAAAAATTTTCTAAGATTTTTTCTGGTATCACTTCTTCCATAACCGTCGGTCCCTAAAGAATAAAAACTTTTATCAGTATAAGGTCTAATTTGGTCGGAATTCATTCTCATATAATCAGATGCAGCTAAAATCGGCCCTTCTGTTTTTCCTAAACATTGTTCTACAAATGAGACTTTTTGATCTTTATCTGGATTTAAAAGATTGTATCTTTCAACTTCCATACCATCTTTTCTCAATTCGTTAAAACTAGTAACACTCCAAATTTCACTGTCTATTTGGTATTCATTTTGAAGAATTTCAGCAGCAGCCATCATTTCTCTTAATATTGTACCAGAGCCTAAAAGTTGAATTTTAGTTTTTTTATATCTACTAAATTCTTTAATTTTATACATTCCTTTAAGAATTCCTTTTTCACAATCTTTATCTTTTGGTATACCTGGATGCGAATAATTTTCATTCATAGTAGTAATATAATAAAATACGTTCTCATTTTTTTCATGCATTCTTCTTAAGCCTTCTCTAAAAATTACAGCAAGTTCATAATGAAATGTTGGATCATATGAAATACAATTTGGAATTGTTGATGCAATTAAATGACTATGACCATCTTGATGTTGTAATCCTTCTCCTGCTAAAGTAGTTCTTCCAGCAGTCGCTCCAATTAAAAAACCTCTAGCTTGACTATCTCCAGCTGCCCACGCAAGGTCACCTATTCTTTGAAAACCAAACATGGAATAAAAAATATAAATTGGTATCATTTCAATATCATGATTAGTGTAGGAGGTCGCAGCAGCAATCCATGATGACATTGCCCCAGCTTCGTTAATTCCTTCTTCTAGAACTTGTCCAGTTTTTTCTTCTCTATAAGAACTTAATTGAGCAGAATCTTCTGGTTCATACTTTTGACCTTCATGTGCATATATTCCTATTTTTTGAAAAAATCCTTCCATTCCAAAAGTTCTTGCTTCATCAGGAATAATTGGAACTAATTTTGGTGAAACATTTTTGTCTCTTAATAAATTTGTAAACATTCTAACTAATGCCATGGTTGTGGACATCTCTTTTTCACCTGTTGATACTTTCATAAAATCAAAAATATCTTTTGCTGGTGCTTTAATAGGTTTTGAATATGTTGTTCTCTCAGGTAAGAAACCACCAAGTCTCATTCTCTTTTCTTTAATATATTTAATTTCTAATGATTTTTCATCAGGCTTAAAATACTCAACATTTTTTACTTGTTTGTCTGTTAATGGGACATCAAAACGATCTCTGTAGTATAATAAATCATCAACATCTAATTTTTTAGTTTGGTGGGTGGTATTAACACTTTCTCCCGTTTTACCCATTCCATACCCTTTAATAGTTTTTGCTATTATAACTGTTGGGCTACCTTGGTTTTTTGATGCCTGATCATATGCTGCATAAACTTTGTGTGGATCGTGTCCACCTCTATTTAATCTCCAAATATCTTTATCCGATAAGCTGGAAACTAACTCCTGGGTCTCTGGATATTTTCCAAAAAATCTTTCCCTGACATATGCTCCATCTCTAGCTTTCATTGCTTGGTATTCACCGTCTACAGTTTCATTCATAACTTTTACTAAATGACCTGTTTTGTCATTGCTAATCAAAGAATCCCAATAAGAGCCCCAAATTACTTTAATTACATTCCAACCTGCACCTCTAAAGCTTCCTTCTAATTCTTGAATAATTTTTCCATTACCTCTTACAGGTCCATCTAGTCTTTGTAGATTGCAGTTTATAACAAATATTAAGTTATCCAATTTTTCTCTAGCAGCTAATCCTATCGCTCCTAAAGATTCTGGCTCATCCATCTCTCCATCGCCAAGAAATGCCCAGACTTTTCTGCCTTCATCTTTAATTAGTCCCCTATTAATTAAGTACTTCATGTATCTTGCTTGATAAATTGCAAGCATAGGTCCTAAGCCCATTGATACAGTTGGAAACTGCCAAAACTTTGGCATCAACCAAGGGTGTGGATATGAAGAAAGTCCACCTGGTTTTACTTCCTGTCTAAAACTATCTAATTGTTTTTCATTTAATCTACCTTCTAGAAATGCTCTAGCATACACACCTGGTGCACTATGACCTTGGAAGTAAACCAGATCACCACCAAATTTATTATTTTTAGCTCTCCAAAAATGATTCATTCCTACGTCATAGAGTGTTGCTGCTGACGCAAATGTTCCTATATGACCACCTAATTCAGGAAACTTTTTATTTGCCCTAACAACCATGGCTGCTGCATTCCATCTAATTAAAGATCTAATTCTTCTTTCAATATTTTGATCACCGTTTGATTTAACTTCTGCTTCAGGTGGAATTGTATTGACATAAGGAGTGTGCTGAGTGTAAGGAATATTTGCTCCTTCTCGATAAGCTTTATTAATTAATTCTTTTATCAAAAAATGAGCTCTTTGATTTCCATCTTTTTCAACAACCGCTGATAAAGATTCTAACCAATCTTGAGTTTCTAATGGATCAATGTCGTTATCATTTGCAACTTGAATTATAGTTTGTTTTTTTTCTTCAACTTTATTTTGTTGAATAGTTTCTTTTTTTTTATTCTGTAAAGCTGATTCTGCTTGTTTAATAATATTTTCAGTATCTTTGGGAACTGGCTTCTCTGAAGGATTCTCTTTTGAGGACTCAATGCTTAATAACAAATCTCCCTTTGAAACCTTATCGCCCACTTTAATATTTATACTAACTATTTTTCCTGAAAATGTTGATGGAATTTCTACACTTGATTTATCACTTTCAATAGTAACAACAGGATCATTTATATTTATCTCATCTCCTGGCTTTACTAAAAGTTCAATAATTTCAACTTTTTCAAACTCACCTATATCTGGAACAAGTAATTTTTCGCTCATTATTTAAATCGATTTATATACCTAAAAAAAAGTATATCTCTTGTTATTTTAACACATTATTAAGCTTTTTTATGTACACCTATATTTTTAATTAATAAAAACTTAAGAAATAACTAAAAAATAACTAAAAAATAAACTTTTAGTTTCTTTCAATACACATAGCTATTCCCATTCCACCACCGATACAAAGAGTAGCACAACCTTTACTTTTGTCTTGTCTGATCATTTCGTGAATAAGGGTTACTAAAATTCTAGTTCCTGAGGCTCCAATTGGATGTCCTAATGCAATTGCACCACCGTTAACATTTACAATTTCTTTTGAAATTTTGAGATCTCTAATTACAGCAATACTTTGTGCTGCAAATGCTTCATTGATTTCAAATAAATCAACATCTTCAACTTTCCATCCAGCTTTTTTTAGAACCATATTCACAGCTGGTATTGGACCAAGCCCCATTAATGAGGGCTCAACACCACAAGATGCCCAGGACACCACTTTAACTAATGGCTCTATTTCTCTATGCTCAGCTTCTTTCCTAGACATTAATATGGTTACTGCCGCTCCATCATTTATTCCTGATGAATTACCTACAGTAACTGTCCCATTTTCTTTAAAAACAGTTTTTAATTTTTTTAAATCTTCTAAGCTTAAATTATTTCTTGGATGCTCATCTTTTTCAAAAATAAAATTTTTGTCATGTGTATTAATCTTTAATTTGATTAATTCATTTTTAAATTTATCTTTACTTATGGCATTTTGAGTTTTTTCTTGGGAGTGTAATGCAAAAATATCTTGCTCGTCTCTAGAAATTTTATACTTATCTGCTACATTTTCTGCAGTGACTCCCATATGATAATTATTAAATGAGTCTATCAGTCCATCATTAACCATTGAATCAACCAAATTATTTTCAGATAGTTTTTTATCTTCTCTATAAAATATCGTATGTGGTGCTCTAGACATATTTTCTTGTCCACCAGCAACTATAATTTTACTTTCTCCTAACTTAATAGATTGATAACCAGAGACAACTGATCTTAATCCTGATCCACATACTTGATTAATAATGTGAGCAGGTGTTGTTACTGGAATTCCAGCATGAATAGAAGCTTGTCTTGCTGGATTTTGTCCAGAACCAGAAATAAGAACGTGCCCCATAATGACCTCATCAATATCACCTGTTTTTAATTTTGATTTATAGATTGCCTCTTTAATAGCTAATGAACCTAATTTATCAGCACTAAGACCTTTTAAAGATCCTTTGTACTTGCCAATAGGGGTTCTTAATGCTGCTGTTATAACTACATCATTTGATTTTTTGGTCATTGCTAATGCAGCATAATATTTTATAACTTAAATTACATCAAAAGATTTGATATGTTGAGTAAATTATTTAATTAAGGACCGCTGGCCAAATTGGATAAGGCGCTCGGCTACGAACCGGGAGATTCCAGATTCGAGTTCTGGGCGGTCCACCAAAAAAGGAGCATAAAATGTTAGATTGGCTACTAAAATCATCACTACAAAAATCAGTTATATATTTTTTTATAACTGTTTTTATAATTTTGTTAATTTTAACTTTTGTATTATAAAAAACTATGAGTAATAAATTTGAGCAGATAAGTATTAAGCCTGGTTTTATGAAGCACAATGGTGGTATTTTATTTAGAACTATTTCTGAAATTGAATATGAGTTTAAAACTATAATTAATGAAAACCATTTAAATGCAGCTGGAATAACTCATGGTGGTTATTTATCAGCTTTAATTGATGCAGGAGCGGGGACTGCTGCCCATAGAGCATCTGGAAATGCACCGTGTGTAACTATTTCATTAGACTTAAAATTTATTGGTGCCTCTAAAATTAGTGATGAAGTTATTGGTTTTACAAAAATTCTTAAGAAAACTAATACACTGGTATTTTTATTTTGTGAATTGAAATGCAATGATAAAATTATAACCTCTGCATCTGGTATATGGAAAATCTTAAAAATAAAACCTTCTGACCTTGGTCCAGGTGGCTAATTTTATTAAACTTAATTTTTAGAAGTTTTTTCTCTTATTTTTATTAATGAAAATAATCGTTACACTATGTTATAGTTAACAAACATATTTATTAATCAGATTAAGTTAAAAATAATAAAATGAGAACTTTTTACCTTGCGATTCGGTCATGTTTTAGCCCATTTTTGTTCTTTATAGGTAACAATATGTTGTGGAGTAAAAATTAAAGGTACCATTAATAGAAATGTCACAAAATAAAATTACAGCTGTTCTCGGTCCAACAAATACTGGAAAAACCTATCTTGCAATCGAAACTATGCTTTCTTTTGATTCTGGTATGATTGGTTTTCCACTAAGATTACTTGCACGTGAAGTGTATGACAAAATTATTAAAAAAATAAGTATAGATAAGGTTGCTTTAATTACTGGTGAGGAAAAAATAATTCCTCCCAATGCAAAATATTTTCTTTGTACTGTCGAGTCTATGCCCATTAATAAACATTTAGATTTTGTTGGTATAGACGAAATACAAATGTGTGCAGATCATGAAAGAGGTCATATTTTTACCGACAGATTATTAAATCTACGAGGAGAAAAATTAACAATGCTTATGGGTTCAAACACTATTAAAGGTATAGTAAATAAACTAAATGAAGATACTGAGTTTATAAATAGAGAAAGACTTTCTCAGCTTTCCTATATAGGTCATAAGAAAATCTCAAGAATAAATAGAAAAACAGCAATAATAGCTTTTTCAACTGAAGAAGTTTATGCAATCGCAGAACTTGTTAGGAGACAAAAAGGTGGGGCAGCTATTGTTATGGGTTCATTAAGCCCTAAAACTAGAAATGCCCAAGTTCAATTATATCAGTCTGGTGATGTTGATTTTCTTGTTGCAACTGATGCAATTGGAATGGGAATTAATATGGACCTAGAAAATGTTTTTTTTTCAAATTTAAAAAAATTTGATGGGAGAAAATTAAGACGTCTTAACATGTCTGAAATTGGACAAATTGCTGGAAGAGCTGGAAGATATTTAAATGATGGAAATTTTGGAATTACTGGTGACTGTAAAGAGATTTCCGCTGAGGAGGTTGATTTACTCGAAAGTCACAAATTTGAAGAAATTAAGATGCTTTTTTGGAGAAATTCTAATTTAAATTTTAATAATGCTTTAAGCTTAATTAAATCTCTTGAAGAAAAACCTAATAGAGATTGGTTAAGAAAAATACATGAGTGTGGAGATGAAAAGCTTTTAAAATATTTTTTAAAAGACATGGAAGGTCACAACATTAAAAATAACCAAGAAACACTGGAATTACTTTGGGAATGTTGTCAAATTCCTGATTTTGTAAAAAAAACTTATGGCAACCATCTCGAGGTAGTTAGTAAAGTTTTTACCTTTTTAAATGGTAAAGATGGCAAAATTACTAATGACTACATGAGGTTGCAGTTGATAAAATTGGATAAATTAGAAGGAAATGTTGATTCTTTATCAAATAGAATTGCAAATGTTAGAACTTGGTCATATGTTTCAAATAAAATTAATTGGGTTGAAAACCAAAATTATTGGATAGAAAAAACAAAATTATTAGAAGATAGGTTATCTGACAGATTACATGAAGAGCTTACTAAAACCTTTATTGACAAAAGAGCCAGTGTGCTTGCAAGAGGATTAAAACAAGATATGGAATTCAAAACTGAGATAATGGAGGACAATAAAGTAATAATTGATAAACAGTTTATTGGTACTTTAAAAGGTTTAATGTTTGAGATGGATTTAAAAACTGGCGCACTCGAAACTGACATTAAGTCTCTAAAAAAAGCAGCAAGACAAACTGTGGGCCCAGAACTACAAAAAAGAATTCAATCGATTATAGATACAAGATTAGTAGACATAAAAGATGACTTTAAAATTTATTGGAAAAATTTTCCAATAGCTAGATTAATACCTGGTAAAGACTATTTGAATCCTGATATATTTTTGATGGTAGATGATATTTTAGAAAATGACGACAGGCAAGACTTGCTAGAATTTATTGAGAGTTGGATTAAGGAAAGAATAAACTTAGTATTAAAAAGTCTAATTGACTTAAAAAATTTAAAAGAAAGCAACTCATCAATTAAAGCTTTAGCTTACCAGCTCTATGAAAAAAATGGAGTAATTAAAAGAGAAGTAGTGGCTGAATATTTAGAAAAACTTGGTCAAGATGAGAGAAAAATTTTAAGAGATTTGGGTGTAAAATTTGGAAGGTACCATGTTTTTTTATTTAAACTATTAAAGCCTGAAGCTGTATCACTGAGAACCCTGCTATGGAAAAACTTTAATCAAAAAGACTTTACCCTAACTCCTCCTACTTTTGGTTTAAATTTTTTAGAAGATAAAAATATAAAAAATAAAAACTTTATGCTTCTTTGTGGTTTTGAAAGTTTTGATAATTTTTTTGTAAGAATAGATATTTTGGAAAGATTATTTGTACAAATCATAAACTCTAACCCAAAAAAAGGTAAAGAAATTAAACTAGTTCCTGAAATGCTTAATTTACTGGGATGTAGTAAAGAAAATTTTAAAAATCTAATTGAAAAAATGAATTATAAGACATTTGAAAAAAATAAAGATATTTATTTCAAATACAGCCCACACAAAAATATTAAACAAACCTTAAAAAAAACAGCTTCATTAAACAATCCATTTAAGGTATTAAAAAATTTAAATTTTAATTAATGATTAATTTTTTTAAAAAAAAAGATAAAGAAAAAACCATTGCAAATGATGATAAATCTTATTCTAATATTGCAGCTTTATTAATTCATGTAGCAAAAATTGATAATAATTATGAAGATAAGGAGAAAGAAATTATCAAAAGAACTTTGATTGAATTGGGTGCAACAAGTTCAAATATAACTAAGTTAATTTCAGACGCATCACTTATTGAAGAAAATTCAAACCAAATACTAAATTTTACAAGAGAGGTCAAAAATGCTCCTGAATCAGAAAAAATTAGAATAATTGAGTCTCTATGGAAAATTATTTATTCAGATAATAATGCAGATATGTATGAGACAAACTTGATGAGAAGACTTGCAGGTTTATTATATATTGACGCTAAAATAATGGGTGACTTAAAAGAAAAAATAAAAAGGGAATTAAAAAAATGACTTACCTTGTAAATGACAAATGTATTAAGTGTAAATTAATGGATTGTATTGAAGTTTGTCCAGTCGATTGTTTTTATGAAGGCAAAAATATGGTTGTAATTAAACCGGATGAGTGTATAGATTGTGGCGTTTGTGAGCCAGAATGTCCAGTTGATGCAATAGTTGCAGACACTGAGTCTGGAAGCGAAAAATGGCTTGAAATGAATACTAAATATTCTGAAATTTGGCCAAATATAACTGAAAAAAAAGATCCTCCAGTGGATCATGAAAAGTATAAAAATGAAGAAAACAAGTACGACAAATATTTTGGCGAAAATCTTTAAAAAAACCCCAGGGAAAAAAGTAAAAAAAAAAGTTGTTAATAAAATAATTAAAAAACAAAAATCTAAGGTAATTAAAAAAAATACCCCTAAAACAAAATCTAAAGACACTAAAACTAAGGTACCTAAATCGATTTTAAAAAAGAAATTAAAATCACCTATTAAAAACTCAACCCCAGCAAAAGTTGAAATTACAGGTAATTTAAGAATATCAAAAAGTAACGAAGTTAAACCTGAAATAAAAAAAGTAAAAAAACAAGAAACTGAAAAAAAAGAATATAAAGTTAAAGATTATGTTGTTTATCCAAAACATGGTGTTGGTCAAATTACAGAGTTTAAAAAAATTAATATTGGTGGAATTGATGTTGAAACCTATGTTCTTAAATTTGAAAAGGACAAAGCAAACGGTATGGTGCCAGTTAACAAACAGTCTCATCTTAGACCTCTTGCATCGATTAATCAGGTAAACAAATGTATATCTATTTTAAAAAGTAAACCAAAAATTAAACGATCAATGTGGAGTAGAAGAGCTCAAGAATATGAAGCAAAAATCTCCTCTGGTAAAATTTATGAACTTGCTGAAGTTGTGAGAGACCTAAATAAGGGTGATGATTTAATGGTTGATCAATCTTATAGTGAAAGACAACTTTTTGAAAAAGCGTATGAAAGAATTTTATCTGAATTTCAAATTGTTATGGGTGTTTCACTAGAAGATACTCAAAAAAAATTAGATAAAGCATTAAAGAGAAACCTAGAAGGACAAGCAAAAGCAATCGCAGCTCCCATTAAGGTTGCAGAAGTTGATGCACCTGTGTCTGAAAGTGAACCTGAGCCTGCTGCTATCGATACTGATACTGAAGATTAAATATTAGGTAAAAAAAACGCCTCTCACACGAAACGTAATGAGAAGCGTTTTTTGAAAAGATTAAGATACTATCTTCTTCTTTTCTTCGCTTTTTTAGCTTTTTTAGCTTTTTTCTTAGTCTTTTTTTTAGCTT
>Ga0307986_10001611_pt1 | contig 16355 bp, 14 predicted proteins | sample EllFjometageno82_FD_203170 | JGI IMG/M metagenome (GOLD analysis project Ga0307986, IMG submission 203170) | Marine microbial communities from Ellis Fjord, Antarctic Ocean - #82 | ecosystem: Environmental > Aquatic > Marine > Unclassified | place: Southern Ocean | collected 2014-10-09
ATTGAAAAATATTGAAGTAAAAGATAAAACAATAATTAATAATATTAATATAAAAAATTCTATTAAATCAGCAAAAAAATTAATGAACGGATATGGAAGAATATTAGTTAGAGCATCAGGAACAGAGTCAAAAATTAGAGTAATGGGTGAAAGTGAAAATAATAAACTGCTTCAAAAGTGTTTAAATATCATAACAAAAAAAATTAAATAAATTGAAACCTAATTCTAAAATATTAATTATAGCAGGTTCAGACTCCTCTGGAGGTGCAGGCATCCAAGCAGACATTAAAACTGTGACTGCTTTAGGATCGTATGCAATGACCGCAATAACTGCAGTAACTATTCAAAATACTACTGGTGTTAAATCGATAGTAACAATTAATCCAAAAGAAATTTCTAATCAAATTGAATTTACGTCAAAAGATATAAGGCCTGATGCAATAAAAATTGGAATGTTACATTCCACCAAGGTAATAAATTCTGTAATTCACTCATTAGACCTTATTAAAGTTAATAAAATAATCTTAGATCCTGTTATGATTGCTAAAGGTGGTGCTAAGTTAATAGATGATAAAGCAGTTGAGTTATTGAAAAATAAATTAATCAAAAAAGTTAGCTTAATAACACCAAATATTCTTGAAGCTGAAATATTAACTAACACTAAAATAAAAACTAGGGAAGATATGATTTTAGCAGCCAGTAGGTTAATTAATTTAGGAGCAAAAAATGTTTTTATAAAAGGTGGTCATTTAGATTCCAAAGAAGTCCAAGATATTTTTGTTAATAAAAAAGAGATTATGGTTATAAAAAATAGAAGAATTACAACCAGCAATACACATGGCACTGGATGCACACTGTCATCTGCCATTACTACATTTTTTGCATGTGGAAAAACATTAAAGAAATCTTGTGAGCTAGCGACTAAGTATGTAAATAATTCCATAAGAACTAATCTTAATTATGGTAAAGGCCATGGTCCTATAAATCATTTGAGTTCAATAATTATAGATAAAAAATTTAAATAATGAAAAATATAGTCGTTGTTGGTTCACAGTGGGGAGACGAGGGCAAAGGAAAAATAGTTGATTGGTTGTCAGATCAAGCAGATATTGTTATTCGTTTTCAAGGTGGTCATAACGCTGGACACACACTAGTAATTGACGGAGTTACTTATAAACTGAGATTACTTCCTTCTGGAATTGTTAGAAAAAATAAAATATCCATTATAGGCAATGGAGTTGTTGTAGATCCTTGGGCATTATTAGAAGAGATTGAAGAAATTAGGTCTAAAGGAGTTGAGGTAAATACAGATAATTTTATAATCTCAGAGTCTGCAAACCTAATTTTACCTTTTCACAGAGAAATGGATGAGATTAGAGAAGATGCTGCGGGTAAAGGAAAGATTGGTACTACAAGACGTGGAATTGGACCTGCTTATGAAGATAAAGTTGGACGACGATCTATCCGTGTTATGGATTTAAGATCTGAAACAAATCTTGATCACAGGTTAGAAATTGTACTTCTTCATCATAATGCAATCAGAAAAGGATTGGGGAAAAAAATATTTGAAAAAGATAAACTAAAAGAAGAACTGTTAAAAATTGCCCCAGAAATATTAAAATTTTCTCAACCAGTATGGCTTAGAATTGATGAATTCAAAAAACAAAATAAAAGAATATTGTTTGAGGGTGCACAAGGAATTTTATTAGATGTTGATCATGGTACATATCCTTTTGTAACATCATCTAACACTGTTGCTTCTAGCGCGGCCACAGGAACTGGATGTGGACCAAATTCTATTCATTATGTGCTGGGCATAACAAAAGCTTACACAACTAGGGTAGGTGAAGGACCTTTTCCAACAGAATTGACAGATAATATTGGAGAGTTATTAGGCTCAAGAGGAAAAGAATTTGGAACTGTGACAAGTAGAAAAAGAAGGTGTGGATGGTTTGATGGAGTATTAGTTAGACAAACAATAAAAATTTCAGGAATAGATGGGATAGCATTAACCAAACTTGATGTTTTAGATGAACTAGATGAAATTAAAATGTGTGTTGAGTATGAATTAGATGGTAAAAAAATGGATTATCTTCCTGCGGCTGTTGAGGATCAGTTAAAAATAAAACCTATTTATAAAATATTCCCTGGGTGGAAATCCTCAACTCAAGGAATAAAAAGTTTTGATGCTCTACCAGAAAATGCAAAAAATTATATTTATGCTTTAGAAACCTTTATAGGTACAAAAGTTTCAAGTATCTCTACAAGTCCAGAACGAGAAGACACTATTCTTTTGGAAAATCCTTTTGAAGTTTAGTTTACAGGAAGTAAATTTTTAGATTTAGCTGAAATCAACATGTGCTTTTGAAGTCTCTCAAAAGCTTTATTTTCTATTTGTCTAACCCTCTCCCTACTAATTTTATACTTTTTGCTTAAGTCCTCTAAGGTTATAGGGTTATCATTCAACCTTCTTGAGTTTAAAATCTCTCGTTCTCTATCATTAAGAATTTTTATAGAATCTTTTAACAAGCTTTGTCTTTGCCCCATCTCTTCCTGGTGTGCAAATTTTAGGTCATGATCTAATTCTTTATCTACTAACCAATCTTGCCATTCATCACCATCTTCTCCTACTTGTGCATTCAGAGAAAATTCTTTACCTGATAGTCTTCTATTCATTGACACAACCTCATGTTCACTAACATCTAATTTGTTAGCTATTTCATTTACATGTTCAGGTCTTAAGTCTCCCTCAGACTGAGGTGCAATTTTATTTTTAATTTTTTTTAAGTTGAAAAATAACTTTTTTTGTGCCGTTGTTGTTCCAATTTTTACTAAGCTCCAAGATCTTAAGACGTACTCTTGTATAGAGGCTCTAATCCACCACATTGCATATGTAGCTAATCTAAAACCTTTTTCAGGTTCAAATTTTTTTACAGCCTGCATCAAACCAACATTTCCTTCTGAGATCATTTCATTAACTGGAAGGCCATATCCCCTATAACCCATTGCAATTTTTGCAACAAGCCTAAGGTGGCTAGTTACAAGTTTTTCTGCAGCTTTAACGTTGCCATTTGTTCTCCAATTTTTTGCTAATGTGTACTCTTCTTCAGCTGCCAACATAGGAAACTTTTTAATTTGTTCAAGATAAGCAGATAGACCACCTTCATTTGAAAGTGCAGGGAGATTATTATTAATTGTAGAACTCATAAGTTTTATTTATTTAGTTAATTATTATAATATTTCAAGATCTTATTTGCTAGTATTTCTGAGCAATTTCAGAATATTTTCAAGTTCTTGTGGCAAAATTGAGGTAAAAGTCATTTCTTCATTCGTTTTGGGATGAATAAAGCCTAGTGTCTGAGCGTGTAGAAACTGTCGGTCTAATTTATAAATTAAGTTCTCTAAGTTAGTATCAATATTCTTAAGTTTCTTATATTTTTTTTTATATTTACCATCACCCATAATACTATTGCCCATATGCGTCATGTGAACTCTTATTTGATGTGTTCTTCCAGTTTCTAATTTACACTCAACCAAACTTAATGTGGGAGTTTTATCATTTTCAAAAATTTCTATTGTTTTATAGTTGGTAATTGCTCTTTTACCTTTGGAACTGCTGACCTCCATCATTTGTCTGTTCTTCGAGCTTCTGGTTATAAAAGTATCTATTTTTCCAGATGAAGGTCTAACCTTACCCCAAATTAAAAGTTGATAAACTCTTGTAATTGTATGCTCACTGAATTGATGGGATAGATTTTCATGTGTTGTATTATTTTTTGCAATAACAATTAATCCTGAGGTATCCTTATCAATTCTATGAACAATGCCAGGTCTAAGCTCATCACCAATGGTGGATAATGAATCCTTATTATAGTGCATTAGAGCATTAACTATTGTTTTGTCATGATTACCAGCACCAGGATGCATGATTATGCCAGCTGGTTTATTGATTACTAGCAAGTCATCATCTTCATAAATAATTTCTAATTTAAAATCATAAGGTTTTAATGAGGCCTCCTTAGGCTCTGGTATTTGAAGGTTTATTTCATCACCAGTCAGTACTTTTTTTGATGGACTACTAATTACCTTATTATTTATTTTTAATTTTTCTTTAAGAATCAAATTTTTAATTCTAGTTCTACTTATTAAGCTTTCTCTTTTGTTAATGAAGATATCTAACCTTAGGTTATTCTCATATTCTTCAACTATTAAATTAATGTTTTTTTCCATAAAATGTAATATTAATACTATATGCGCTGCTAGCTCAACTGGATAGAGCACCAGATTTCGAATCTGGGGGTTATAGGTTCGACTCCTATGTGGCGCACCATAAGTAATTTAGACATTTAATACTTTGAAGCTCTATTTAATCTATCATTTATAGCTTTACCCAGTCCTTTGTTTGAAATTTTTTCTACAACAATTGATTTATAACCTTTATTTTTAATTTTTCTTAAACAGGAATATAAGTTTTTTGCTGCTTCGTTTAAGTTATTATTAGTACTTAAATAAAAATAATTTTTTAATGTAATTTTTTTTTTATTTATTAAAATAAATGCTTCATCATTTTTTGCTTTTACAGCATTCATTTTTAGAGGAACTCCAGGAGAATAATGCAAAAGAGACTGTCCCGGCACAATTTTTTTTTTGGGATTTATATTTATATCTATTTTGAATCCTAATATTTTTTGAATTTTTGAAATATCTAACCCCCCCAATCTTAATATGGCAGGCTTAGCAGTGAGATTAATTATAGTAGATTCTATGCCAATAGCACATTTTCCTCCATCTAAGATATATTTAATTTTATTACCAAATTCTTCCTTAACATCTGTAGCCTGAACAGCACTTACTTTTGTAGTAATGTTAGCGCTAGGAGCAGCTATGGGATAATCCAATTGTTTTAGCAACTCTTTCATCATCTTATGTTTTGGAAATCGTACTGCTAGGTATTTTTTTTTATTAGTAACATATTCAGAAATTCTAGAATTTTTCTTTAATTTTAGAATGTAAGTTATTGGACCAGGAGAAAATTTTTTATAAAGTTTAAAAAAATTATTATTTATTAAGCAATCTCTTTTAAGAGATTCAATATCTAGATAATGAACAATTAAAGGGTTATTCATAGGTCTTTTTTTTAGATTAAAAATCTTTTTAACAGCTGCATTTGAGTATGCATTAGCAGCCAAACCATAAACAGTTTCTGTTGGAACGCCTATACAGTAATTTTTATCAAGATATTTCTTTGCTTTTTTGATATTTGATTGATTAAATTTCATGTATTAATAATTATTATTATATGAAAGATAAAAATTTACCACTCGATAATAACACTCAAACTCTTGAAGAGTTAACAAAAGAAGCAAATAATATTATTGAGCGCTTAGAGAGAGAAAAAGATCTTCAAAATTCTGCTGATATTTATCAAGGGTTACTAAAATTAAATAATATTATAGAAAGTAAATTTCACAAAAATACTAAAAAGATTAATGAAGAGACAAAGAAAAAAATCTACAACATAAAAAAAAAAAATGAAAAATAAACTTATCAAAATTGCAAATGATACCAATTCATTTTTAAAAGTTTTCATTAAAAAACAAAAAAAATCAGAATTAATTTCAGCTATGGAGTATGGTTTGTTTCCTGGAGGAAAAAAAATTAGGTCAAAAATTCTATTAGATATAGGTACCATGTTAAAGATTGAATATAAAATATTAATTACCATAGGTGCAGCAGTGGAATGTATTCATGCGTACTCCCTTATACATGACGACCTACCCTGCATGGACAATGATAAACTGAGAAGAGGCAAACCTTCTACCCATATTAAATTTGGAGAGTCTACAGCAGTGCTTGCGGGTAACTCACTGTTAACAATGGCATTTGAAATTTTGACTAGCTCAAATTTAAAAATAAATGAAAAAATAAAAGTTGATTTAGTTAAAAAATTATCTGAGTACTCTGGACATCTTGGTATAGCAGGAGGGCAGTATTTAGATTTGAGTTTTGAAAAAAAAAAAATACCTAAAAATAGAATTATAGATATGGAAATAAAAAAGACAGGTAAACTTTTTAGTTTTTGCTGCACCGTACCAGCAATTATAAAGAGAAAAAATTCAAAAGACATTAGGTTTTTTGAAAATATAGGAGCAAATATTGGACTGTTATTTCAAATAGCTGATGATCTAATCGATTATAAAAGCTCATCTATAGTTGCTGGAAAAAAAACTGGAAAAGACCACAAAAAAGGTAAAGCAACCCTAATAAGTTTACTAGGATATAATAATGCTATTAAATATAGTAATAAAGTAAAGTTTAAAATAATTAATGATTTAAAAAAATATAACTTAAGCTCAGATAATTTAAATGAGACTTTAGATTATATTTTAACAAGAAATAAATGACTAAAGAATATAAATTTTTAAAAGATATTAACTTCCCCTCAGACCTGAGGAAACTATCTGAAAATAAGCTTCAAGAATTATCCGATGAAGTTAGAAAAGAGATGATCGATGCTGTTTCTGAAACCGGTGGTCATCTAGGTGCTGGACTGGGTGTTGTGGAGTTAACTGTCGCTCTCCATTATGTATTTGATACTCCTAATGATAAATTAATTTGGGATGTGGGCCATCAAACTTATCCTCACAAAATTCTAACAGGAAGGAAATCTAAAATTAAAACTTTAAGACAGGGTAATGGACTGTCTGGATTTACTAAAAGATCTGAAAGTGAATATGATCCCTTTGGTGCCGCACATAGCTCAACATCTATATCTTCGGCTCTAGGAATAGCTGAAGCAAATAAACTATCTAATAAATCAAATAATGTAATTGCTGTTATTGGAGATGGTGCAATAAGTGCTGGTATGGCTTATGAAGCCATGAATAATGCGGGTGCCTCAAAAACAAAGATAATTGTTATTTTAAATGACAACGACATGTCTATTGCAAAACCAGTGGGTGCTATGAGAACTTATTTAGCAAAACTTTTAACAGGAAAAATTTATTTTAGTTTAAGAGAAACCTTTAAATTAATTACATCTGCTTTTTCAAAAAGATTTAGTGCAAAAGCTGGAAAAGCTGAAGATTTTTTACGTTCTGCTGTAACAGGTGGTACTCTTTTTAATTCTCTAGGGTTTTATTATGTTGGTCCAATTGATGGACATGATTTGTCGACTCTTTTACCAATTTTAAAAAATGCAAGAGACACAAAATACCAAGGTCCGATAATGATTCATATTAAAACTCAAAAAGGAAAAGGTTATTCATATGCTGAAAAAGCAACAGATCATTATCATGGTGTATCAAAATTTGACGTTGTAACTGGTGAGCAAATGAAAAGTGGCACTAATTTACCAGCATATACAAAAGTTTTTGCTAATACTTTGGTTAAACATGCGGAAAGAGATAGCAAAATTGTAGGAGTTACAGCTGCAATGCCAGGTGGAACAGGTATGGATATTTTTGCTAAAGAGTTTCCAAAAAGAATGTTTGATGTTGGGATTGCTGAACAGCATGGAGTTACTTTTGCTGCTGGATTAGCAACAGAAGGTTATAAACCTTATGTTGCAATCTATTCGACTTTTTTACAAAGAGCATATGATCAAGTAGTTCATGATGTGGCTATTCAAAGTTTACCTGTGAGATTTATAGTTGATAGAGCAGGTTTGGTAGGGGCTGATGGACCAACTCATGCTGGTTCATTTGATATTACTTATCTTTCTACTCTTCCTAATTTTATAGTAATGGCCCCAAGTGATGAAACAGAACTAGTTAAAATGATTAATACTTCAATGGATATTAACAATAAACCCAGTGCTATTAGATATCCAAGAGGAACTGGAATTGGATTGGAATTGCCATCTATAGATAAAAAAATAGAAATAGGAAAAGGAAGGGTTATTCAAGAAGGAAAACAAGTTTGCATATTAAGTATAGGAACAAGGTTAGAGGAGTGTAAAATTGCAGCTGAAGAATTAAAAAATAAAGGAGTTAATATAACAATAATCGATGCAAGATTTGTAAAACCATTAGATCAAGAGCTTATTTTAAAATGTGCTAGAGAACATGAGGTAATGATTACTGTAGAGGAGGGATCTATAGGAGGTTTTGGTTCTCATGTTAAAAATTTATTATCAGAAAAAGGCATATTTGATAAAGGTTTAAAATTTAGATCTATGACATTACCTGATACTTTTATAGAACAAGATAATCCAAAAAAAATGTATGATGCTGCTGGTCTTAATGCATCTCAAATTTCAAAAAAAATATTAGATATTTTATTTACAAAAGATTCAATTAAAGTAGTTAAAAATTAAATTTAAAATATTAGCTGCACTGAGCTTTGTTCATTAAGTAGTGATCTAATAAAACACAATGCATCATTGCCTCACCAACGGGTACTGCACGTATACCAACACAAGGGTCGTGCCTGCCCTTAACTGAGATAGTAGTATTTTTGCCAAATTTATCTATAGTTTTTCTAGTTGTTAAAATAGAAGAAGTTGGCTTAACGGCAAATGAAACAATAATTTCTTGTCCTGTTGAAATCCCACCAAGAATCCCACCTGCATTATTGGAGTCAAATTTTAATTTTTTACCTTTTTGTGAAATTTCATCTGAGTTTTGTTCACCGCTTAATTGAGCAGAGCTCATTCCTGAGCCAATATTAACACCTTTAACAGCATTGATACTCATCATTGCAGAAGCAATATCCATATCTAATTTAGAATAAATAGGAGCACCTAAACCAACAGGAATTCCTCTAGCTCTTACTTCAATCACTGCGCCACAAGAAGATCCTGATTTTCGTACGTCTAATAAATATTTTTCCCAAAGCTTGACCATATCTTTATCTGGGCAAAAAAAAGGATTTTTATTAATCATTTGATCATTCCATTTAGTGGTGTCACATCCTAATATTCCTAATTGAGTAACAGCACCAACCACTTTAAACTTTTTTCCTAATTTATTTTCTAAAACTTTTTTTGCAATCGCACCTGCTGCAACTCTTGAAGCCGTTTCTCTTGCAGAAGATCTACCACCTCCACGATAATCTCTTATTCCATATTTCTTAAAGTAGGTAAAATCAGCATGTCCAGGTCTAAACTTGTCTTTAATATTCCCATAATCTTTTGACCTCATGTCTTGATTATAAATTATTAACGAAATGGGCGTTCCAGTTGTCTTACCTTCAAATACTCCTGATAAAATTTGAACTTTATCGTCTTCTTTTCTCTGAGTAGTAAATTTTGACTGTCCAGGTTTTCTTTTGTCTAGCTCCACCTGAATATCTTGTTCTTTTAAGTTTATATTGGGTGGACAGCCATCAACAACACATCCTATAGCAGGACCATGTGATTCTCCCCATGTAGTGAAACGAAATTGCTTTCCAAAAGTATTAAATGACATTATCTATATTATATAGATTATTTTGTTAAAATTATGAATCAAAAAAACTCATTAGGCCTCAATAATTGCTTTTTAGATAAAAATCATCCAATAGACTTATTTGAAGTCTGGATGAATGAAGCAAGAAAGAGCGAACCAAATGATCCAAATGCAGTAGCATTAGGAACTTCTGATGAAAATAACTCTCCATCAATTAGGATGGTTTTATTAAAAAATTTTAATAAAGATGGATTTGTTTTTTATACAAATTTAAATAGCCAAAAAGGAAATGAGTTAAGAAATAACCCAAAAGCTGCGATGTGCTTTCATTGGAAAAGCCTCTTAAGACAAGTGAGGATTAATGGAAAAGTAAAAAAAGTTTCTGATAAAGTAGCTGATGAATATTACAATACTAGAGGGTATGAAAGCAGAATTGGTGCGTGGGCTTCGAAGCAAAGTTCTATTTTAAGTAATAGAGACGAACTTATAAATTCAATAGAAAAATATAAAAAAAAATATGATAATAAAGATGAAGTTCCAAGACCAGATCATTGGTCAGGATGGAATTTAACTCCCACAAGTATAGAATTTTGGTTAGATGGAGATAGTAGAATTCATGAGAGACTTAAGTACATTAAAGATGAAGCAGGCAACTGGACCAAGTCTTTATTGAGCCCCTAGAAACTTCTTTCTAGACTAAAGGAAGTAAGGTTTTCTAAATTTTTTTTTTCATCACTATCCTTGAATACTGTTAAAGAGTTTGATGCGAGGTTAATGAAATGCTCCGCTTTTTTATAGCATTCTTTAATTATATTATATTTTTTAATAAGTACTAAGGTAAAGTTGAGATCTTCATCTGACCTAATATCTTGCTTAAAAATATTTATTAATTTATTTTTCTCAATTGAAGTTGTATTTTGGAATAACAAAATTACTGGTAGAGTAATTTTACCTTCAAAGAAATCTTTACCAATTTTTTTTCCAAAAACCTTTAGATCAGAATTATAATCTAAAGTATCATCAGCAATTTGAAATGTTAAACCTAGATTCTTTCCATAAAATTCTAGTGCCTCTTTTTCTTTTATTTCTTTATTAGATAAAATTGCACCCACTTTAGTGGCAGCTGAAAAAAGTTCAGCTGTTTTGGCTGTAATGATCTTTAAATAAGTTTCTTCTAACATATCGATCTCACCTTTATGCTGAAGTTGTAATACTTCTCCTTGTGCAATTTTTGAAGAAGTTGAGGATAAAAGTTTTAGAACTTCTAAGTTTCCATCTTCCACCATCATTTCAAAACATCTGCTTAAGAGATAATCTCCAACTAAAACAGAGGAGTGGTTACCCCAAATAGAATTTAATGTCTTTTTGCCTCTTCTGATATTTCCAAGATCAATAACATCATCATGCATTAAAGTTGCACCATGTATCATTTCTACACAAGCTGCCAGATTAATATCTCGACCACCTTTCGTGTATCCACATAATTTGGCAGAACCAAGAGTTAGTAGGGCTCTCAATCTTTTGCCACCAGTATCTATATGGTAGTCAGTCATTTTTTGAACTAAATCAACCTCACTTAAAAGTTTTGATTTAATTTTTTCCTCAACTAAAACTAATTTTTCATCAACAGAATTTTTTAGTTGAAAATAAGAATTATTTATTTCGTTTCTAAGCTGAACTACAGTTCCCATAAAAAAATAAGTTAGTATAATTAAGCTATATATATTACTTATCAATTGACGCACCTTAAACTTCAACTATAAGTAGGCTTTATATTAAATCAATAATTCTATAAGGATTAATAATGTTCTCTTTTTTCAAAAATAAAAAAATAGTAGCTCATATCAAGCTAAATGGTGTGATTGGTAATGTTGGAAAGTTTAAACAGGGTATAGATTTTGCAGGACAAGAAGAAATCATTGAAAAAGCTTTTTCTTTAAAAAAGGCAAAAGTAGTAGCGATTACTATAAATTCGCCAGGTGGATCACCTGTGCAATCACATTTAATTTATAAATTTATTAGAGCCCAGGCAAAAAAAAATAAAATGAAAGTTATGGTATTTGCAGAAGATGTTGCTGCTTCTGGTGGATATTTAATAGCTTGTGCAGGAGATGAAATTTATGCAAACTCTAGTTCAATTATTGGATCTATAGGAGTCATTTATTCATCATTTGGCTTTACGGAATTAATTAAAAAAATTGGTGTAGAAAGAAGAGTGCACACGGCTGGAAAAAATAAAAGTTCACTAGATCCATTTCAAGAAGAAAAATCAGAAGATATTGAAAGACTTAAAAACATTCAATTAGACCTACATAAAGATTTTATTAAAGTTGTGGAAGAAAGTAGGGGAGTAAAGCTTAAAACAGATGGTATTGAATTATTCTCAGGAGAATTTTGGGCAGGTAGCAAAGCAAAAGAACTAGGTCTTATCGATGGATTAGGCAATGCTAACGAAATCTTAAAAGAAAAATTTGGTGAAGATGTGTTAATCAAAAAATTTGAAAAACCAAAAGGCTGGTTTAGTAAAAAGTTTTCTTCTTCTATTAATCAAGTAGATCAATTAGCAAATATTTTAGAAGAAAGATCTATCTGGCAAAGATATGGCTTCTAAAGAAAAGATTATAAAACCTAAATTTCAATCTTTCCAAGATACTATTTTAAATATTCAAAAATATTGGGGTAAGCAGGGGTGTGTCATTCTCCAACCATATGACATGGAAATTGGAGCTGGTACTTTTCATCCAGCAACAACTTTAAGATCGTTGGGCCCTAAACCTTGGAAGACAGCATACGTGCAACCCTCAAGAAGACCTACAGATGGAAGATATGGTGAAAATCCAAACAGATTACAGCATTATTATCAATTTCAAGTTTTAATAAAACCATCACCAGATAATATTAAAAAACTTTATTTAAATAGTTTGGCTATAATCGGTATTAATCATAAAGAGCATGATATCAGATTTGTTGAAGATGATTGGGAAAGCCCAACCCTAGGTGCGGCAGGGCTTGGATGGGAAGTTTGGTGCGATGGAATGGAAATTACACAGTTTACTTATTTTCAACAGATGGCAGGAATAGAATGCAAACCTGTTTCAGTTGAAATTACTTATGGTCTTGAAAGAATTTGTATGTTCACCCAGCAAAAGAAAAATGTTTATGATTTATTATGGAATGATGAAGGTGTAAAATATGGAGATATATTTCTTCAAGCAGAAAAAGAATTTTCATCATATAACTTTGAACATGCTAACACAGATAGCCTATTTAAAATGTTTGACATGTTTGAGCTTGAAGTAAAATCATTGGTGGAGAAAAAAATATCACTGCCAGCTTATGATCAATGCCTAAAAGCTAGCCATGTATTTAATGTTTTGGATGCAAGAGGGGTCATAAGTGTTGCTCAAAGGGCAAGTTATATAGGGCGAATTAGAGATATTACAAAGACAGTTGCTGAAAGTTGGCTAGATAGTCAAACAGATTAATGTCAGAATTTTTTTTAGAACTGTTTAGCGAAGAGATACCAGCTGGTTTACAGCAAAATTCGCGTAATATTTTATTAGAGAATTTCCAAAAATTATTTCAAGAAAAAAAAATCATATTTAAAAAAAGCTCATCTTTTTCAACACCAAATCGTCTTATAATTATATTTGATGGCTTATCTAGAGGGATAACACAAAAAGCAGAAGAGATAAAAGGGCCTAATGTTAATGCTCCAGAAAAAGCAATGGAGGGTTTTTTAAGATCAAATAAATTAAATAAAAAGGATCTGTTTAAAAAAAAGATAGAAAAAGGAGAATTTTACTTCATTAAAAAACCTTCAAAAAAAATTAATACAATTGATTTACTTGAAGAGCACACTCCTTTAATTCTAGATAAACTTCAATGGAAAAAATCAATGAGATGGGGGAACTATAGTCTTAAATGGGCAAGACCTTTAAAGTCTATTCTAGGTGTTTTTGATGGTAAAAGTTTGGGTTTTAAATTTCATCATTTAGCATGTTCTAATACAACATTTATAGATAAAGAATTTGAAGATAAGAAAAAAATATTTAAAGATTTTAAAAGCTATAATTTTTTTTTTAAACAATCTGGCATAATTATAGATCATAATTTAAGAAAAGAATTCATTACTAAAGAATTTGAAAAAATATCTAATAAAAAAAGTTTTACTATTGAATTGAATCATAAGCTTTTAAATGAAGTTACAGATATAGTTGAAGAACCTAATATTATACTATGTAAATTTAATGAAAAATTTTTAAATATTCCAAAAGAAATTTTAATAATTACTATGCAGTACCATCAAAAATATTTTCCAACTTTTGACAAAAAAAATAAAATTACAAATGAATTCTTGGTTGTTGCAAACAACAAAGATACAAAAGGTTATATAAAATTAGGGAATGAAAGAGTTGTAGAATCAAGACTAAGTGATGCACAATTTTTCTGGGAAAAAAATAAATCACAAAATTTAGTTAAACAAGTATCTAGATTAAAAACTGTGAATTATTTTAAGGGACTTGGATCTTATTTTGATAAAATTCAGAGAATGAGAAAATTAGGTGGAATGATTTCAGATGAATTATTAATTAGTAAAGATAAAGTAGAATTATCAGCATCAATTTGTAAGGTTGATTTAATTTCAGATTTAGTTGGAGAATTTCCTGAGCTTCAAGGAGTTATGGGGGGATATTTTGCTGAGGCTCAAGGTTTTGACAAAGAAATAGCATTAGCTGTAAGTGAACACTATCTTCCAACAGGTTTGGATAGCAGAACTCCAAAAAAACCATTTAGTATTGCCTTAGCATTGATTGATAAAGTTGACACCTTAGTTGGGTTTTTTGGAATTAATCAAAAACCTACAAGCTCAAAGGATCCTTATGCACTTAGAAGGTCAGCACTAGGTATTGTTAAATTATTAATTGATAATAATAAAGAATTTAAGATCAAAGATATTATTAGTTACTCAACTTCTTTGCATAGAGAGCAAGGTTTTGAGCTATCAAATGATTTATCTCAAAAAGAATTAGCAGAATTTTTAATGGATAGATTAAAATACTATATGAAAGAAAAAAAAATTAGAGTTGATATTACCGAAGCTAGCGTTAGCTCATATGGAATAGACCATATGAATAAAATATATAATAAAGCTTTAATTTTAAATAATTTGATAAAGAGTGAAATAGGCGAGGATATAATGGCAAGTTACAGGAGAGCCTCAAGTATACTAGAAAGTGAATTAAGAAATAGTACCCTTAAACTATCAAATACAACTGACTCTGGTATTTTTAAAAATGATTATGAGAAAAATTTACTAAAAAAGATTAATGAATTAAGGAAATATTTTATAAATATAAATAAAGATGAAGATTATACTGAATCACTTGTAAATTTAGCAGGTGCTAAAAAAGTAATTTTTGAGTTTTTTGATAATGTAAAAGTTAACGATGAAGATAAAAATATTAAAAAAAACAGATTGGAACTTTTGCAAATGCTATGTAGAACCTTTGATAATTACTTAAATTTTTCAAATATTGAGACTAAATAATGAATAAACTAATTTTAAATTTTAAATCTAAAGATTCAAAAAAGATAAAAAATCCCAAAAATTTTTTAGGTGGAAAAGGTGCGAATCTTTCTGAAATGGGAAGAATTGGTTTACCTGTTCCTCCGGGATTTACTATTTCAACTAAAGTATGTGAATTATTTTATAAAGATAAGAAAAAATTAAATTTACAAATAGTTAACACCATAAAAAAAGAAATAAAAACTATTGAAAAAGAAGTTGGGAAAAAATTTGGTGATCTGAAAAATCCATTATTATTATCTGTTAGATCTGGTGCTAGAGTTTCTATGCCTGGCATGATGGATACAATTTTAAATTTAGGTTTAAATGATAAAACTGTAACTGCACTTGCAAAAAAAACTTCTAACATAAGATTTGCAAAAGATAGTTATAGAAGATTTATTCAAATGTATGGGAATGTTGTAATGGGTGTTGAGAGCTACCATTTTGAAGAACTGATAGAAAATTATAAGCTAACTAAAGGTGTTCTTTTGGATACGGACTTAGATGCAGATGATTGGGAGGGTTTAATAAATGATTTTAAAAAAGTTGTTAAAGATCAAACTAAAAAAGAATTTCCCCAAAATGTACAAGATCAATTACTTGGTGCAATTAATGCAGTGTTTTTATCCTGGGAAAGTAATAGAGCAAAAGTTTATAGAAAATTAAATCAGATACCTGCTGAATGGGGAACTGCAGTCAATGTTCAATCTATGGTCTTTGGTAATATGGGTGATGATTGTGCAACCGGAGTCGTATTTACAAGAAATCCATCAGACGGTGTTAATGAGGTTTATGGTGAATACTTAATTAATGCACAGGGGGAGGATGTTGTGGCAGGAACAAGAACTCCTCAATATATTACAAAAAAAGCAAGAATGGATGCAAAAGCAAAGGATGCCTCTATGGAAGAATCGATGCCGAAAGTATTCAAACAATTAGACAAAATTTTAAAAGTTTTAGAAAAGCATTACAAAGATATGCAAGATGTAGAGTTTACTGTTGAAAACAATAAACTATGGATGTTGCAGACAAGATCGGGCAAAAGAACATCAAAATCTGCAGTTAGGATTGCTGTAGATATGGTTAATGAAAAATTAATTTCAAAAAAAGAAGCAGTAATGAGAATAGACCCAGCTTCTTTGGATACTTTATTACACCCAACATTAGACGAAAAAAGCTCAGTAAATGTTATAGCGAATGGTTTGCCAGCCTCCCCAGGTGCTGCAAGTGGGAAAGTTGTTTTTTCGTCAGAAGAAGCTGAAAGATTAAACGATGTGATGCAAGATACAATCTTGGTTAGAGTTGAGACATCTCCTGAAGATATTCATGGAATGCACGCTGCGAAGGGGATTTTAACTGCAAGAGGTGGAATGACCAGTCATGCTGCTGTCGTA
>Ga0307986_10001612_pt1 | contig 16347 bp, 18 predicted proteins | sample EllFjometageno82_FD_203170 | JGI IMG/M metagenome (GOLD analysis project Ga0307986, IMG submission 203170) | Marine microbial communities from Ellis Fjord, Antarctic Ocean - #82 | ecosystem: Environmental > Aquatic > Marine > Unclassified | place: Southern Ocean | collected 2014-10-09
GAAAAAGCCATGATAGATAAAAAGCCTTACGCCGACTATATAGTGACCCAGTGGTTACTAGAGAGTCAACCTATCATAGATTTCATTTCTAAGCAGTCAGTACCAGTACATGTGGGAATTACTGGGCCAATGAAAATATCTAGCTTAATAAAATTTGCTAATATTGTTGGGGCAAAAAATTCCATTAATTTTCTTAAGTCTAATTTTAGCAAGGCATTAGATTTATTAAAACCTAAAGACCCTAATGAATTAATTGGGAAAGTTAAAGATTTTACTGACAACTTCCACATTTATACATTCGGCGGCTTGAAGGAAACTAACAAGTGGTTGAAGGAGAACGGTTATGTCTAAAGAATTTGATTATACTAAACTAAATCAGGCTACTACAGTTGATCAATCAGATCGTGCAGTACCTTATAATTTAAGACAAAGTGGACCTACAAAAGTTGAATTGTTAATTTCAACAAGAGTAAGGAAGTCTCCCTACTGGCATTTATCAATGCAAGCAGGATGTTGGAGAGCAACTGTTTATAATCGTATTTATCACCCAAGAGGATATGTAAAACCAGAAGATGGTGGAGCAATGGTGGAGTACGATGCAATTGTAAATCATGTTACGATGTGGAATGTGGCTGTTGAAAGACAAATTAGAGTTAAAGGTCCTGATGCAGAAAAGTTTACTGACTATGTTATAACTAGAGATGCAACTAAAATCTCACCAATGAGAGCAAGATATGTAATCTTGTGTAATGCCTATGGTGGAGTTTTAAATGATCCAATTCTTCTTAGAATTTCTAAAGATGAATTTTGGTTTTCATTATCAGACTCTGATATTGGTATGTACCTTCAGGGTGTAAATGCTGATGGAAGGTTTGATTGTACTATTGATGAAATTGATGTCAGTCCAGTTCAAATACAAGGACCTAAATCAAAAGCTTTGATGAAAGATCTTTGTGGAGATCAAGTTGATTTTGACAATATGCCTTTTTATGGATTGGCAGAAGTTAAAGTAGGCGGAAGAAGTTGCGTTATTTCTCAGTCTGGTTTCTCTGGAGAAGCTGGCTATGAGATATACCTAAGAGACTCCATGTTATACGCTGATGATATGTGGAATGCTGTTCTTGATGCTGGTAAAAAACATAGCTTGATGGTTATAGCACCTGCTCACCACAGAAGAATTCAAGCTGGAATTCTTTCTTGGGGACAAGATATGGATCAACAGCATAATCCTTTTCAGTGTAATCTTGGTTATCAAGTTTCATTATCTGGTAAAGGTGAATGGGATAAGAAAGCTGACTACGTTGGAAAAGCTGCACTAGAAAAAATGGGCGCTGAAATTAAAGATGGGAAAAAACCATACAAACTTCAGTTAGTTGGACTTGAAATGGGTGGAAAACCTATTGAAGAATATGCTCCTGATTTTTGGTTAGTTTCACCTGAGAATGGTGGAGATCCAGTAGGGTTTATTACCTCACCCTGGTATCATCCAGAGAAAAAACAAAACATTGCAATGGGATATGTGCCATTTGATGGAACATTAAATTCAAATGGATTTCCAAAAGGTAAGGTTGGAACTAAATATAAAGTTCATCTACCAGAAAAATACTCTGACACACCAGGAACACCTGTTGATGCAGTAGTAGTGGATATTCCATTTAAAGAGTCTTTCAACGCAAATACAAGAGAAGTTGTAAAAGGTTAGTTTTATTTAATGGGGGGGGGTGTTATAACCTTCCCCTAAAAATGACTAAAGGTTTTCTAATAGCAGTTTGCATTATTATAGCTCTTGCTTTAATACTCTTTCCATTAATAGTTTCATACATGGAGCAAAAAAATAAAAAAAAATAAATGTTTGGTGAATTTTTAAGTATCATCTTTAAATCTATTAAATTAGACAAAACTCTTTACACAGATAATAAAAATTTTGGTGAAGCTGCGATTTATTTTGCTGGTTTAATTATGATTTTAGATGGAATTGCTGGTGCGGTTGCTGCAAATACTATTATTAAAACCGCGGTTGCAATGTCAGGTCTTTCAGCAATTTTAACATGGTTAGTTTGGGCAATATTTATTTATGTAATTGGAGTAAAACTATTTCCAGATAAACAAACAAAAGTTCCTTTTAAAAAAGTTCTAACTGCGGTTGGTTTTGCTCATGCTCCTGGATTAATTAGATTTTTTGCAGTAACACCTGAGCTGATGGTTCCTATTATTTTTTTAACACAATTTTGGATTTTTGCAGGTTTAATAATTTCTACAAAACATATCCTAAATTTAAAATCTAATTTTAAATCTTTTGGAATTGTATTTTTATCTTTTTTAATAATAGCTATTTTATCAATTTCTTTTGTTATGAGTAGAATGAATGTTCTGCCTGTTAACAATATTTAAATAGGAAATATAGTTTTTGAAACTCTGCATGATTTGCAGATTTTAAATCCTGTTAATATCAAATTTTGCAAAACGCTCTCATCTTTTTTTTTACATTCATCACAAATTCCATCTAAATCTTTAATATCCTTTTCTTTAGTAATATTTCTTTCTTTGTCCTCAGTCATTATCTGTCAATCCAGCTCCTGCAGCTCCTTGTTTTAGACTATCTGTTTCTTCAACAAAAGTTTCTTCTGAAATTTTGTATAAACTTTTCCAATCTTGATCAGAAAAATTATCTTTATTTTCTAAAATATTAATTTCAACATCGTTCGTAATAATTGGGCAATCCTGATTAAATAGATTTGATGAGATGCTAACATTAAGATTTAACAAAAATTCATACTTATCAAATTTAAGATATATTTTTTTTCCAATTATTTCTGAGCTTCTACTTAAAAATGGTAAAATTAATAAAGGATATGAAATTTTATTAAATGTAATCTTATTAAATTTTTCAAGACTTCTTATTTGATCTAAAAAACAAACCCCAAGTATAATTGGGCAATATGGCAACTCATTTGAATTGTTATTTTCATTTATTAAATTGGTATTTTCAAATTTTTTACTAGATCTAGCTATGTAATATTTATTTAAATTCTTTATACCCGCCAATCCAAATAACTCTAAAAGTCTAATACTTTTTCCAACTTCTTCTGCTATTCCCCAGGAAAATCCAGCAGCCTTACTTGCTCGTTTTGTTGTTGTCTCTATTTCACTTAAAGATTTCATATATAAAATTAAGAATTATAAACCCACTGTTGATCGTAGTTTTTTAATTCTTCTGGTAGCGGGGCTCCTTGAAACATACAAATCCTTAACCATTTATCTGATCTTGGATCAAACTTTAAGGCTCCAAAAAAAGATAATTTTAGTCTCAACATATCAATTGGAACTACTTTTTCTCCAATTGTGTTGTCTTGAATTTCCGCATAAGGAAATTTTTCAATAATAAATGCTCTTCTTACAACATGTCTCAAATCAGTATTTTGAATCAAAAACTTATCAATAGTTAAACTACCTTTGGTAATTATAAGCTGATCATGTAGCTTCTTAATATCCCTAGCAATAGCTAGTGGCTGCTCCAGCTCTGAGCCATCTTCTTCAAATCGATCTGCATAACGTGGCTCTTCTTTGTTTTTAGATATAAACCAAAAATTTTTATGATTTTCTTTTTTATCAAAATTTATCTTTAAAATATCAGGATATCTTTTTTCTATAATACTTCTTAAATCTTCAATAGTACGGTGTGATGGTATATTAAAATACTGATCTTCTTCTGAGCTCATCTTACTAATTAATGGTTTTACAATATCATCAAATGGCTCCATCATTATGGACACTATATATTCAATACATTCATCACAGGTTTCTTTTTCTAACCATAAATAAATCTCATTAAATGGATAATTAGTTTCAAAGCTAAATTCTTTTTCAATAAATTTTAAAAATATTTGTACATTTTCTAAAAGTGAGGTTATTTTTTTTTTTTGATACTCACTTTCTGTATTCCAGCTAGTAATATTTTCAATAGAATTTTTAACACTTTTTATAAATAGTTCCACTTCATCAGAATTAACTTTTTTAATCTCTCTAATTTTTTTTAGAGCGATCTCTCTAGACATAATCCAGTTATTTAACAATGTGGGATGATTAACAATAAATGGTGCCATGCCAAGACCTGTTGAGTTTCCAATACCTAATTTTTTACAAATCTTAGGGTCAAGATTAACAGCTGTCTTGGGATTTCTAAATCTTGCTACATGATTAACCTGATCAAAAGTAAATTGTCGTACTAAATAAACTAGCATCATTTCTAATCTAAATGGACCATTTATCTCCTCTCTATTCTTAATTCTAAAACGATCTGCAAGACCAAATTTACCCGATCCATAAACTGCAGTAGTTCTATAAAGATATCCAACTTTTTTTAATAACTCTAAGTCTGGTTGATTACCATTACTCAAGCTTTCAACAACATGGTTAAAAACTCTTACTGACTTGTTGGCTCTAGAAAGTGTTAATTCTTTATAAGATAGTCTTCCAACTTCTTGCCTAGGAACCTCATTTCTTAATCTCTCAATATCTTGTTTTAAAGGAACACCATCATGTAAAGTGAAAGCAGCATCCCATTTAGTTGCAATAACTCGATCCGATCTTTCTTCATCATTAATTTTATTGGCAAAACAAACTAGTGAATAAACTCTATCTTTTTTTTTAAAAGAATAGATTGCTGTTCCGTGACCTTTTTCATCTAAATCAAATAAATCTTTTTTATATTCCCAATCTTTAAACTCATCTAAAAAACTTCTTAAAAATGACAACTTCGACTGGTGGAAAGATCCCAATCTTGATAATTTCATTATAATATTTGGGTCTCTTAATTTTATTTCCATTTAAATATTTTTATAAAAATTAAACCAGTTATTACCAAGTATTCCATTAATCTCGTTTTCTGAAAATCCAATTTTTTTTAAACCCAATTCTAAATTTTTAAATCCTCTCGCATCCTCAAACCATTCTGGTTGTTTTGGAAAGCCAGGTTTGTTTTTCGATCCTTCTCCAAAATTTTTACTTTTTGACCAGGTTCCATTTCTCATCCACTCTACAATACTGTCAGGTTGTTTGAGGCAAAGATCCGAACCAATTCCAATATTTTTTATATCCATGATTTCAGCTGTTCTTGCTGTCATTTCACAAAAACTTTCTAAAGTACAATTCGTGTTATCTTTTAAGTGATGAGGATATAAAGAGAGACCTAGCATTCCTCCACTTTCTCCTAGAGTTTTTAATAATTGATTTGATTTGTTTCTTTTTGCGGCATGCCAAAAATTTGGGTTAGCGTGAGTGATTGCAATAGGTTTTTCACTAAATTCAATTGCATCAAAAGTGCTTTTTTCTGCAGAGTGAGACATATCAATAACTATCCCCACTCTGTTCATTTCTCTTATAGCCTCTTTACCAAAGTTAGTTACACCACTATCTATTTTTTCATAACACCCTGTTGCTAGTAATGACTGATTATTATAAGTCAGCTGCATAAACCTACATCCAAGTCCGTGTACTTTCTCAATTAGATTAATATCATCTTCAATTGGAGAGCAGTTTTGAAAACCAAAAAAAATGGCTGTTTTGTTCTTTGAATTAGCTTGCTCTATATCTTTAAAGTTTCTACCTAGAAAAATTAAATCTGAATTATCTTTAAACAGTTTTTCCCATTTTTTTGTCTCTTTCAATAATTCATCATAATTTTCATGATAAACTATAGTGACGTGTACAGCATCTAATCCAGCTTCTCTATTGATTTCAAAAATTTTTCGAGACCAATTGCAGTATTGTAGATTGTCTATTCTGTAGTTCATGAGTTAAATAATACCAAACCATATCAACATGTATTTTTAAATTCTATTAATTTTATTGAAATTTTAACCATATTTTGAAATAAACTTTACACATCAAATAATGAATAAAAATAAATCACTTAAAGTATCAATTGTTATGGGCAGTCAATCAGACTACAAAGTCATGAAATTGTGTGAAAAAACTCTGAAAAATTTGGGAGTTTCGTTTGAAACAAAAATAATTTCAGCTCATAGAACACCAAGTAGAATGTACGTGTACGCACAAAATGCTGAAAAAAATAATATTGGTGTAATTATTGCTGGTGCTGGTGGCTCAGCGCATTTAGCTGGTATGATTGCAGCATTAACTCCGTTGCCTGTTTTGGGAGTGCCAATTGAAAGTAAAAAATTAAAAGGATTAGATAGTTTGCTGTCCATTGCACAAATGCCAAAAGGCATTCCAGTTGGAACATTAGCTATTGGTGAGGATGGAGCGATCAACGCAGCTCTTCTTGCTGCCTCGATAATAGGAAATAATGATTTAAAGGTTAGAAACAAATTAAAAAGCTGGAGAATATCTCAAACTAAATCTGTCCAAAAAATTCCAAAATAGATGTCTAAAATTACTCTTGGTATACTTGGGGGTGGTCAACTAGGGAGTATGCTCTCAGTTGCTGCAAAAAAATTGAATATTAAAACTATAATTTATTGTGATGATAAAAATGCGCCAGCACAAAATTTTTGTGACGAATTCATTTGTGCTAAGTACAATGCTAAAGATAAAATATACGACTTTGCAAAAAAAGTAGATGTTATTACTTATGAATTTGAAAATATTCCATTTGAAACACTAAATGAGTTAAACACATTAAAAAATGTTTTACCTAGACCCCCTATCAATCGATTAATACAACATAGACTGGCTGAAAAAGATTTTGTTAATAAATTGAATCTTAGAACCACACGGTATGTGCACGTTAGAAATAAGAAAGATCTAGAACCTTTAGTGGATTTTTTACCTGGAATTTTAAAAACTACAACTATGGGCTACGATGGCAAAGGTCAATACCCAATTAAAAATATTGATCAGATCTATTCATTAAATATAGATTTTTCAAAAGAATATATTTTAGAAAAATTAGTAAAATTAAAAAAAGAAATTTCAGTTATTGTTACTCGTTTTGGAAATAATAAATATCAAATTTATGAACCAATTGAAAATACTCATGAGAATCAGATTTTAAGATATTCCAGGATACCTGCGGACATTAGTAAAAAATTAATTGATCAATCAAAAGACTGGTCTACTCAAATTGCTGAGGAGTTAAAATATATTGGAACACTGTGTGTAGAATTTTTTATAGACAGAAATGAAAATCTTTATGTAAATGAAATTGCACCAAGAGTTCATAATTCAGGCCATTTAACAATTAACGCTTACAATATAAGTCAATTTGAAAATCATATTAGGGCCATATGTTCACTTGAGCAAATTCCACTTACCAAGATATCTAATGCAGAAATGACAAATCTTATTGGAGATGAGATAATTCCTTATCGTAATAATCCCAACATAAATGACAATCAGTATTTTTTTGACTACCTTAAAAAAGAGATTAAAGAAAAAAGAAAAATGGGTCATTTGACTACTTTAAAATGATTCTTGAATCTATTGAGGGTAACTTTGATCATCCTAAAGTTAATCAACTTCTAAAAAAACATTTTATTGAACTAAGGGCCGCCTCTCCCGAGGGAAGTGCTCATGTTTTGGATATTCAAGGACTTAAGGTTCCTTCAATAAAATTTTGGAGTTTTTGGGAAAATAATGAGTTAATGGGCTGTGGTGCATTAAAATTTTTAGATAAAAATCATGGTGAGTTTAAATCTATTAGAGTTAATGATAATTTTAGAGCAAAAGGCAAGGGTATTGCGGTTATTAATCATCTAATAGATGAGGCTAAAAAATTAGAAATTAAAAGGCTAAGTATAGAAACAGGGTCTGGGGATTTTTTTACCCCTGCAAGAAAACTGTTTGATAACTGTGGCTTTAAACCCTGTTCTCCCTTTGCTCATTACAAAAAGGATATAAATTCTTTATATTTAACTAAACTTTTGGATAATAATTAGATTTAAAAAACTTCTTATCAATCAATTTAGTTGACAAAACTCATAATTTTCTAAAGAAAGCCACTGTTACTTAATTATAAGTAACAAATTAATATAACAAAAAGTAAGAAGATAAATATGAGTCTACAAGGAAAAGTAAAATGGTTCAATCCAACTAAAGGTTTTGGTTTTATTGAAAGAGAAGATAAAGAAAAAGATGTGTTTGTACATGTGTCAGCTGTAAGAGATGCTGGTATGAACGGTTTAGATGAGGGTCAAGCTTTGACTTTCGATGTTGAAGATGGTCCTAAAGGTCCTTCAGCAGTTAACTTAAAAACTGCATAATTTTCACAATATCACTTATTGGCTGCAAATTATTTTAATTCCTCTTTAGAGGGTTTGTTTTTTGTAGCCAATAAACTATTCTTCAATATATTTAAAAATATATGATTGGTATTCTTGGAGGAATGGGAACACAAGCAGGTTTAGATTTTTGTAATAAACTTGCTATCCTTAACAGGGGAAAAATTGATCAAGAATATCCTTTATTCCTACTTTACAACAAGGCAAACATTCCTGGAAGACCAGAATCAATTGGAGTTCATACAGGAAAATTATCAAATAGATTGGTGAATAACCAAAGTAAAAAAAAATATTTATCAGTTTTAAAAAGTCTATTAAAAGGTTGTCAGTTACTTCAAAAAAATAAATGTAAGTTTATTGTTGTACCCTGTAATACGGCTCACTATTGGTATGATGATTTAAAGAAAAAAATTAAATTACCCATAATCAATATGCCAAAAGAGGTTTTTGACCATACACATAAAAAGTGTAAAAAAAATTCATTAATAGGCTTGCTTGCAACTGAAGGAACTTTAAAAACTGGAGTTTATAATAAATTTTTTGATAAAAAATATAATCTAATTTTTCCAAATGCTATTCTTCAAAAAAAATCAGTTAATAAAGCTATCCAGCTTGTAAAAATGGGTAAAGTTAAATCTGCGAATAAAACTATTAAACCAGCTATTGATTATTTGATAAAAAAGAAATGTAAAAAAATAATTCTTGGATGTACAGAGTTACCAATTGCAATATTTGCTTTTAAATCATTTAAAAATATTAAAACGTCAAAAATTTTTTTAGATCCAAATTTAATACTAGCACATGCAGCGATGAAAAAATATAAAAGTTAATTAATGCTGTTTGAAGAAAAACCATACGTATTATTTGTTGCCGAATTAATCTATTTAGAAATTTCAAAAATAAAAAAAAATAATGTAGATTTTTCTAACATAGATGCCATTGAAAACTTTATTGGAACAAAAATATATAAGAAAATAAGTAGTGGTGAGTTTCATGATGAGTGGTTTGAAGATTTAGAAAATAATAATCTTATTGATCAAAATACTAAAAAAAAAATCCCAGAAGAAACAATGAGATTATTAAAAATTCAAAGAGACATGATGATTAAACAACTTGTTCAATTTCCAGATCTATATTATACAAAAAGTCACTATCCGTTGGAAATTTCCCAAAGAGCATTTGATCATATATGGAGAATGTGTGAAAGCTACGAACTATGGTGCAAAGAAAGTAAGCAAAATGATCTAATATTTCTTAAAATTATTGATTAATATTTTTTAGATTTAACCTTTTTCTAGCAAGTTCAATTCGTCTTTCAACTAGCCGCACTAGTTGCTGATTTTGGTAATTTTTATTATCTTTTTTTTCTATTTTTTCTTTAACAAAGGAAAATGAATTTTTTCCAGTTGTGTCTTTTATGCTTTTGTTAACAATATACTGAGCACCTGCTTTATAAACACTGCCCGATGTAGCAACAGTTATACCGGGTCCAAGCAAAGTCAATAGAGGAAAAAACCCTGTTAGAAGAATAAATGAAATAATAATTGATGCTAATTTAATAAATCTAAATATCATTATTGAATCTTATGTGATTTGTTCAAATGTTTCTATCAATAAATAGTTCAAATTGAGTTAAAATTTATGTGATTTAACTCAAATATTTAGTTTATAAAATATTATGATTAAAATGTTTCCATTCATTTTTGTTATTCTTTGGTCTTCTGCTTTTATTACAACTAAGCCATTAATTGATAATAGTGACCCTTTTGCTGCTTTAACTTTTAGATTTTTTGTTGTTTCAGTTGGTTTTTATATTTTTTGCATTATTACAAAACAAAAAATTTTTGTAAAAAAAAAAAATTTATTAGAGTCATTTTTTAGCGGAGTCCTTTTTCATGGTTTATATCTTGGAGGCGTTTTTTATTCTATATCTAAGGGCATGCCCACAGCAATTGCTGCATTAATTGTAACTCTTCAGCCTATCTTAACAAATATCTTGAGTGGACCAATTTTAGGAGAAAAGGTTTCATCTAATCAATGGCTGGGTATATTTTTGGGCTTTATTGGATCTGCGCTGGTTTTGGGTTGGGATATAGGCTCAGGAATTCCCTTATATGGATTTGCTGCCACTGTAATATCTTTAATTGCTATTACAGCATCGACGATCTGGCAAAAAAAACTAAGTAACAATTTGCCCCTTCAGGTTAGTAATTTTTATCAGGCATTAGGAGGGTTCACTTTCCACCTGTTAGTAATCATTTTTTTTATTGATCCCTACATCAATTTTACAAAAACTTTTATAATAGCTATGAGTCATCAAATATTTTTAGTTTCACTTGGCGCTTTTACTATACTAATGTTTTTAATTAAGAAAAATTCTGCAAGCAAAACTGTGTCAATTTTTTTTTTAATACCACCAACTTCTGCTTTTATGGCTTGGTTGTTTTTAAATGAACAGCTAACTACTTTTGATTTGGTTGGTTTTGTCATTGCGTCTATTGGTGTTTTTATTGCAACCAGAGATAAAAAAAACTAGATATTTTTATAACCAAACTCTAAACAAGCATCACTTATGGAATGATGCAACGACTCTCCAAAGCTTCTTAATGCAAAAATTCGAGCCTTTTTAGGATTGTCATCTAAAAAATCAACTGTAATACTAATTCCATTGTAAGTTGAATTTAAACAATTATTTTTATTTAATTCACTGAAATTAAAAGGACATCCTTTTTTTAAAACTTCTTTTGTTTCACTGCCCTCTAGTTCAATGATTGCTCTTGAATGGGATAGGTCAGTTATTGCAAAGTTTTTTTCATCAAATGTTTCTAGAATATTTTTTATAAGTGCTTTTTTTGTAGATACTAAAAGCCAATTTTTTGGTCCATTCCATAAAACTCTAGTGCTATCATTGCAAACTACATGTAGGGCATTATTGTTAAAGTTTAAATTATCAATTTTAAATTGATCAATTGAGATTGATGAGTTTTTATATTGAACTATTTGAACAATAAGTAAATTTGTAATTTCTGAAATTTTTAATAAATCCTTTTCATCTTTGGTCTCAAAATCTCCAAAAAGACCTTTTTTATGAACATTGGCTAATGGTGATGTTTGTGTCATGAACGCACTCTTTTACCTTTTGGATCAACATAATGTGAGGGAACAATTTCAACAGGTATTGTTTTATTTTTTAACGGTGACATTGCATATAATTTTTGACCAATCATATTTTTTCCATTTTTAAGAATAGCTAATGAGAATGGATTGTCATATTCTACACTCCAACATGATGCTGAAATATATCCTAGTTTAGGATTTGGTAATGGTGCTTTTGAGTCTTTAACCAGATGAGATCCTTCTGGAATACTTGTTTTTTTATCCAAAGGAACAACACCAACAACTTTTTGTCTATCTTCAGCTATAAAAGCTTTTCTAGTTAAAGATCTTTTCCCTATAAAATCTTTTTTTTTACTTAATAATCCCTCTAACGAATTATCATAAGGTATTGTTCTTCCGTCAAGTTCTGATCCAGCAACGTGTCCCATTTCAATTCTAAGAGTAGATAATGCTTCTGTTCCATATGGTTGAATTTTAAATTCTTCACCAATTTCTATAATTTTTTCCCACATAAAATTTCCATTATCAGACTCAACATTCACTTCATAAGCAAGCTCTCCAGAAAATGAAATTCTAAAAATTCTTGCTTTTACTCCGAATAAGACCTCTTCCGTGTAACCCATAAATGGCAAACCCTCATTAGATACATCACAATTTGGAAATAATTTTAGTAATAAGTCTCTAGACTTAGGTCCTGCGATGGCCGCTCCTGCCCATTGTTCGGTTGCAGATACCACGTTAACATTAAGTTCTGGCCACACAACTTGTAGATAATACTCAAGATGAGATAGAATATTTGCAGCTTGAGCTGTTGTTGTTGTCATATGATAATGAGTTTCAGAAATTCTAGTTGTTGTTCCATCATCCATTACAATTCCATCTTCTCTTAACATTACTCCATATCTTGCTTTACCCACCGGTAGTTTCAACCAAGCATTGGTGTAAACTCTATTTAATAGTTCTGCTGCATCTGGTCCTTTAATATCTATTTTACCTAAAGTGGTTACATCGCAAACACCTACATTTGTTCTAACATTTTTTGCTTCTCTTTTTGACGCTTCAAATAATGTTTCGTTTCCCTGTTTGTAATACCTTGGTCTAAGCCAAACACCTGCATCAACAAATACTGCATTATTTTTTTCATGCCAAGAATGTATTGGTGATTTTCTTGTTGGCCTTGAGTGTTTGCCAACTTCTCTTCCAACAATCGCCCCTATAGTAACCGCTGTATAAGGGGGTCTAAAAGTTGTGTGACCAACTTCAGGCACTATTTTGTTTTCAATATTTGATACTAACTGTAAACCATTAAGGTTACTTGTTTTTCCTTGATCTGTTGCCATCCCAAGCGTTGTGTATCTTTTAACATGTTCAATGGATCGGTAACCTTCTTTTAGTGCAATCTCAACATCTGAAACAGCTACATCATTTTGAAAATCTAAAAATCTTTTGTAAGTTTTTCCTTTTGGTAAAGGTACACACCAAAATTTGTCATGAGTTGTTTTATTTTTTTCAACAACTACGGGGTATGAAAATTTATTATCATTTTTAGTTATTTTTTTTGATAGTTCATAGCCAGTGTCAAATGAATCTTTTAAAGTTTCTTCAAGAGTAAACTTACCGTTTGCTGCTCCTAAAGTTGTTTCGTTCTGTTTTGATATACCTGGTACAAAAGCATCTATGTCTTTATCAAATTTAGTTTTATTACCTGATTGAGATGCCAAATGTATTGTTGGTGTCCAAAAACCTGATACACAAATACAGTCACAATTAATATTTTCTAAAACTCCTAAGTCATTTTTATCATCTGAAATTTTAGAAATTTCAGCAGCATTAACTTTTCTATAACCTTTCGCTGCAACAACTACATATGAGAATTTTATTTTTATACCTAGATTTTTTGCTTCTTCAATTATTTCTGAATTAGGTTCTTTTCTTGTGTCCAATATAATTGGCTCAACTCCATTTTTTTTAAACTCAATTGCAGTTTCATAACCGCTATCATTATTTGTAAATATTAAAGGTTTTTTTCCAACTAAAACACCATAAACTTTTAAGTACTCTTTTGCTGCTGATGAAAGCATTACTCCAGGTGTATCATTATTTCCAAAAACTATGGGTCGTTCGATTGATCCTGAAGAAATTATTACCTCTTTTGCTCTAATATACCAAAGTCTTTGCTTTGGATGAAATTTTTTTGTTACTGGTAAATGATTACTTATTCTTTCAGACATCACCAGCATGTTATGATCGTAGTATCCAAAAATTTGTGATCTGTTTTTAACAATCACATTAGGCATTTCTTTCAGTTCAGCGATAATACCGTCTGCCCATTCTTTACCTGATTTATTTCCAATATTAACTTCACTTGTTAATAGTGATCCACCAAATCTTGCTTTGTCCTCTGCTAAAATAACTCTTGCTCCATTTTTTGCCGCAGCATAAGCACTTGCCAGGCCTGAAGGTCCAGAACCAGCAATTAATAAATCACAATATTCATACTTATGTTCGTATCTCTCTTTATCGTGTTTGGTTGAGGCAACACCAAGTCCAGCTGCTTTTCTAATAAGTGGTTCATATACTTTATACCAAAAACTTTTAGGCCACATAAAAGTCTTGTAATAAAACCCAGCTGGAAGAAATATTTTTAAAAAATTATTAATTGCTCCAATATCAAAATTAACACTAGGCCAACAATTAATACTTGTTGCTTCTAACCCTTCAAATAGTTCTTGTTCTGTAGCTTTTATATTTGGTTCAGTTTCATTATTTCGATACAATTGAACTATTGCATAAGGTTCATCTACACCAGCTCCAAAAAAACCTCTAGGTCTATGATATTTGAAACTTCTACCTATTAAATGAACTCCATTTGCTAATAGTGCAGAAGCAAGTGTATCACCTTCGTAACCATAGTATGTTTTTCCATTAAATTTAAATGATAATTTTTTATCTCTATTAATTAAACCAATATTTGGTAATCGATAGCTTTGTTCCATTACGATACATCCCCATTAGCTTTCATTGTCTTGAATATCTCATGAGTTGACGTGTCTCTTTCAACTTTTATCCATTGTCGGCATCCTGATAAGTGTTGCCATAGCTCCAAGTGTTTTCCTCTTAAACTTTTTCTATTGTAAACAAAATTATCCCAATCCTGATCTGAAATTTCCTTATTAAGTTCTGGTCTTTTGACGGTGGCATCTCCACCATAAGAAAATTCATTTTGTGATCTCATTCCACAATGTGGACATTTAATATGAAGCATTTAAGAAATCCAAGTTTTTGTGCCAAGTCCTTTTTCATCAAGTAAGTAACCTGTGTTAAATCTATTTAAACTATATCCAGCATTTAATTTATGAACTCTGTCTTGTGCTATAGTATGGGCAAATGTCCAACCTGATGCTGGAGTTGCTTTAAAACCTCCATAACACCATCCACAATTTAAATATAATCCTTCAATATGAGTTTTATCAATTATTGGTGAACCATCCATGGACATATCCATAATACCACCCCACGTTCTAAGCATTTTTAATTTACTTAGAAAGGGCATCATTGCGATTCCTTCTGTTAAAACATGTTGAAGTGTTGGCAAGTTTCCTCTTTGAGCATAACTATTATATCCATCTAAGTCTCCACCCATTACCATTTCACCTTTGTCAGACTGACTTATATAAAAATGTCCAGCACCAAAAGTAACTACTTTATCTAAAACCGGTTTAACTGGTTCAGAGACACATGCTTGAAGAAGATGTGTTTCAACAGGTAAAGTCATATTGAGTTTATCTGCTAAAATATTTGTACTACCAGCTACACATAAACCAATCTTTTTAGCTTTTATATCTCCACGTGAAGTTCTAACACCTTCTATTTTTCCTCCCGATATATCAAATCCAGTTACCTCACAGTTTTGAATTATATCAACACCCATTGAGTCTGCTTGTCTGGCATAACCCCACGCAACAGCATCATGTCGTGCTGTACCCGCACTTGGCTGCATAAGTCCACCAAAAATTGGAAATCTTACGTTTTCAGAAAAATCTGCCATTGGAATAATTTCTTTAACTTGCTCTCTGCTAAGTAATTCTGCATCTATACCATTCAACCGCATTGAGTTTCCCCGCCTGGCATAAGTGTTCATTTGAGCATCTGAGTGAGCAAGATTGATAATTCCTCTGGGAGAAAACATGACATTGTAGTTCAAATCCTGGCTCATTCTTCTCCATAGATCCATTCCAAACTCACTAAACAATGCATTATCATCATGCATATAATTTGATCTAATTATTGTTGTGTTACGACCAACATTACCCCCGCCAATCCAACCCTTTTCTAGGATAGCAACATTTGTAATATTATGCTCTTTTGCCAAATAATATGCAGTAGCTAGACCATGGCCTCCGCCCCCAATAATAACAACGTCATATTCCTTTTTTGGAGTTGGATCCTTCCATGCCAAATCCCAATTTTCGTGGTTTGAAAAGGCATTTTTAATTAGATTAAATATTGAATATTTTTGCATAATTAGATTTTATAATAATGAATATAAATAGTTCATATTATTTTTATATATAATTTTTAGATATTTCCAAAGTCTTCAAAAAGAGATACTAATCCTTCAATTTTAATATTTATAAAAAATCAATAATGAGTGAAGTAAAGTCAGATATACAAATAGCAAGAGAGGCAAAAATGCTCCCTATCAACGATATATTGGCTAAGGCTAATGTACCTGATGAAAGTAGCGCTTTTAGCCCCATGGGCAGACACATTGCTAAAGTAAACTTAGAATATTTAGATACCTTAAAAGATAAACCTGATGGAAAATTGATCTTAGTTACCGCTATCACCCCAACTCCAGCAGGAGAAGGAAAGACAACAACATCTGTAGGTCTTAACGATGGATTAAATAAGATAGGAAAAAAATCGATTGTTTGTTTAAGAGAACCAAGTTTAGGTCCTTCTTTTGGGATGAAAGGTGGTGCTGCTG
>Ga0307986_10001613_pt1 | contig 16345 bp, 16 predicted proteins | sample EllFjometageno82_FD_203170 | JGI IMG/M metagenome (GOLD analysis project Ga0307986, IMG submission 203170) | Marine microbial communities from Ellis Fjord, Antarctic Ocean - #82 | ecosystem: Environmental > Aquatic > Marine > Unclassified | place: Southern Ocean | collected 2014-10-09
TATTTTCTTGTACTCCAAGCTTGATAAGGATCTAGTGATTTACTACAAAGTTCCAGCGATAAATTTCTCATTAGGTGAATTGGATATCCACCCCCACCTTTCTTAGATTGCCCTTGATCAACGGTAAGACATAATTTTCTATTAGTTATCAAATGGATCTTATTATTAGATAATTCAAAATTTTGGAGTTTGTTTCGATCACATTTTCTTAGTCTTAAATTTGTTGATGGAGTAAGTGATGACGCCTCCATACAAACGTTAAAAGATGGCAAGATAAATTGGTTCTTAGTTAATTTAAGAGAATTAAAACCTTGGTCTGAAGAAATTTTTCCTTGATAAGAGTAACAAGTGTGTGCCTGAAGTCCTTTATTAATTTGTGCTTTTAATTTATGACCTTTTATATCAATACAAAAACCTCTTGGATCATCTAATTGGTTTAGTAAATAAATTTCAACACTATTATCTGCCTGAGATGGAGTTGTTAAAAATAAACCCAGAACTATGATCGCTAAAAGTTTTCTCATCAAATAATCTTAACATATTTTATCTTTCTATCCTTTAGTTGTCCTTTAGTTCACACAAATTAATTTGCCTTGATTTCTAATGCTAATTGAAGGGTTAAATAAGAAAGTTGAGATTGATAATGTTTTTGTTCATATTGAATATAATTTAACATTTATCTTGTATTTTATGATGGTTTGAAAATTAAACACAAGCCGTTACTACAGAATCTTTTTTGCGTCGATGTAGATCCGTCATCAAAGATGTGTCCGTGGTGCACACCACAATTCGCACAATGATATTCGATTCTTTTCATTCCAAATGAATAATCAATTTTAGTTTTGAAAGCACCTGGTAATGACTCAGTAAAAGAAGGCCAGCCTGTCCCGCTATCGAATTTTGCATTTGAAGCAAAAAGTTTCGCACCGCAGTTAGCACAATGAAAAAAGCCTTTTCTTTTTTCGTTATTTAAAGGACTAGAAAATGGTTTTTCCGTAGATTCATTGAACATGATTTTTTTTTGTTCTTTGGTAAGGTTTGGATTAATAATTTTTTTGGTTGCAGAAAACAGTAAATTATAAGGTAATAAAATAACTGACAGGTAGGATAATCCAAATAATTCTAAAAATTTTCTTTTATGATTATTCATCTGCTTACTATAGACGTTCATTCTATTAGAAACAATATAAGTACACAAGACAAGTGATTCAGGGGTTCTAGTTGATTAAAAGTTATTGTATATTCTTTTTCATAGAAGAGAATTTACATGTAACAAATATTAAAGAACGTTAGTTGCTAATTCTTATAATTAATTTATGACTCAAACATATGATGTTATTATAGTCGGTGCTGGTGCCGCTGGTCTAATGAGCGCTATTGAAGCAGGTAAAAGAGGCAGGAATGTACTCTTAGTAGATCATTCGAAAAAGATTGGGGAAAAAATTCGTATATCGGGAGGTGGTAGGTGTAATTTTACCAATACCAACACGCATCCAAGTAAGTTTATTTCAAAAAATCCTAAATTCATCATATCTGCCTTAAGCCAATATACGCAAAATGATTTTATAAAATTAATCAGAAAACATAATATTAAATTTCATGAAAAAAAATTAGGGCAGCTTTTTTGCGATGAAAGTGCTCAACAAATAATAGATATGTTGCTTTTAGAATGTCAAATGGCAAACGTTACCTTGAAAAAAGAAATAGTTATTACGGATATTGAGAAACATAATAATAAATATTTTATTGTTGTTGATAATGATAAATACTTTTGTGATTCACTGATAATAGCAACTGGTGGATTGTCTGTTCCTAAAATTGGAGCAAGTAAATTTGGGTATGAAATAGCAAAAAAATTTAACGTAGATGTTATCGAGCCATTACCCGCTCTGGTACCTCTGACTTTTAGTGAGAAAATATTATCTTTATGTAAAGAACTTAGCGGATTATCCTTAGACGCACTTGTTTCCTTTAATAAGACTTTCTTTGAAGAAGGAATGTTGTTTACACATAGAGGCTTAAGTGGGCCTTCTATATTGCAAATATCCTCTTACTGGAAATTAGGAAATAATATTAAAATTAACCTTTCTCCAAAGCTAGATATTTTTAAACTATTGATCGAAAAGAAAAAAACAAATCCAAAACAGGACATAAATATTATAATTTCTGAGATTCTTCCTAAAAGACTTGCACATATAATCTGTAAGGAAAATATAGTTGAGGGAAATATCTCAGAATTATCAAATAAATTATTAAAAAAACTTAGTGATTCTATTAATACTTGGGTTATTAACCCAACGGGTTCAGAGGGTTATAGGACAGCTGAAGTTACTCTAGGAGGCGTAAACACTAATGAAATTTCTTCTAAAACGATGATGTCAATAAAAAATCCTGGTTTATTTTTTATTGGAGAAGTGGTCGATGTTACTGGTCACTTAGGTGGTTATAATTTTCAATGGGCATGGTCATCTGGTTTTGTAGCTGGTCAATACGCTTAAATATTTATTAATAAATTGTATACCCAAGTGGGTTTAATCCAAATTTAGAGAGAACGAACATTAAAATAATTAATAAAATTATAATTAAAGCTGGTGTCCACAAACTTTTATTTTTTAAAAAATTTAACACTTTATAAAATTTTTGGTCTAATTTTCATTATTGGCGCTTCAAAGTATCTATATACTAGTGTGGAAACAAAAAACATTATTATTATGTACAAAATAGTTGAGATTAAGACTGAATAATTTAGCTCTTTAAATATATATATGAATATCATGTGAAAAAGATAAATTGAATATGCTTGTTGTGAAATAAATAGACTAAATTTTTTTAGATAATTATTTAAAATTATAGGCTCTAACAATACAAAGCTTAACATCACGACCACACTTAATAGCTGCATAAAAATAATAAACAAAAATTTAATATAGGGAATGTTACTTCCGTCCACAAAAAAATTAAAATTTAAAAGATATAACGGTGTTAAAATAATAAGCAGTGATAGTATTATTTTTTTATTTTTAATTATAAACACTTGATAATGAGCAATTATAAACCCTAATATTATTGCATCAAATCTCAAAAAAGTTCCAGTTCTGTAAAAATTTGCATCAAAATAATTACTAATAAAAAATTTTGACAAAACTAAAAAAAAAAAAAAAAATAAAACTTTTCTTATAAAATTATTTTTGCTCATGGTAATTAAAATCAATGGGAAAAATAAGTAAAAAAACTCTTCTATTGAGAGGCTCCATGCAACTGGAAAATAATCATTTTCAACAAAATTAGGTATAGTTTTTTGAATTAGAAATAGATATTTTAAAAAATCTAATTCAAGCAATTGACCTGTAAGAATAGATACAAGAATTAAGGTAACTAGGTAAAGCGGAAGAGTTCTCATCCATCTTCTTTTATAAAAAATAAATAAATTTTTTTTATTATTAATTAGTTTTAATAATTGAGGGTAGAGAACAAAACCACTTAAAACAAAAAAAAACTCCACAAAAATTAAAGACAAATATTCACTATAGGAATTTGAATAAACAAAAGCAAAAAAATGAGACAAGGCCACTCCATATCCACAAAAACCTCTAAATAAGTCTAAACTTATAAAATAATTATTTGCTTTCATTTTTAGTCGTTATCTATTTATTTAAACTTTAAACGGTAGAGATTTGAGAATTTGTTTCTACTTAAAACTTCAATATAAATCTTTAAAGGACTACATTTTAAAATATCTTTCCAAATTTTAGTTATTATATTTTAGTCAAAAGAAATCTTATTTTTCTTTAAAATTTCAATTCCTTTTGTAAAAGAACTAAAATCTACAATATCATCTGTTTCGAGACTAATTCCAAATCCATCTTCTAATGCTGTCATTAGAGTCATGTGGCCAATTGAGTCCCACTCAGGAATTTCATTATATTTGATGTCTTCCTTAAATTCAGTTTTTTTAATTTCCAGTGAATCAGTAAAAATTTTAATATACTTTTCTTTATTAACCATTAAATAATCCCTTCTATAACTTTTTTTGATATTTGTTCGGGTAACAACTCGTGGATTTCTTGTAGGTACTTATAGCTTCCCCCTTTGCTATATTGATCATTTATACCAATCCGTAATAGTTTTGGCGAATCTTTTATCTTTGATAATTCTTCAGAAATTGCACTTCCTAATCCTCCGATTATATTATGCTCCTCAACGGATACTAATAATTTTGATAATCTAGCTGCATCTTTAATTGCATCTACATCTATTGGTTTAATTGTGTGCATATTCACAACTCTACAAGATATGTTTTTTTTATTTAAAATTTGAACTGCTTCTAAACAGTTGTGAATCATTGTTCCGCAGGAAAATATCACAATGTCTTTACCTTCGTGAAGTTTAATTGATTTTCCTATTTCAAATTTATAATCCTCTTTATAAATAGACGGGTTTGGTGCTCCACCAGTTAATCTGATATAAACACTTTTATTGTAATTTAATGAAGCTTCTAAAGCTTTAACAACTTCAAGGCTGTCAGCTGGTGAAACTATTGCTAAATTTGGAATAGATCTTAGCACACCAACATCTTCAATCGAACAATGTGTGAAGCCTAACTCTCCTAGTACCAGTCCACTAGCAAGCCCAACCATAGTTATTTTAGTTTTCATGTATCCTAGGTTTACTTTTATTTGTTCACAACAGCGAAGTGTTTGAAAAGGAGCAAATGTTGTTGTTATTACCTTGAAACCTTCGGTGGATAATCCAGATGCAACTCCAATCATATTTTGTTCTGATATTCCGACATCTACGTACTTGTCTGGAACTTTTTTTCTAAATCTATCTAAGCCTGCAGATGTAGAAACGTCACATGTTACAATGAAAAGTTCTTCCATAGTTTTTTCCAGCTCTAATACTGCAAGGCCAAATGCAGCCCTTGAACCTACGTTTGCCCATAAATCAATTTTTTTTTTATTAATTTCAATCATTTTTTGATAATTCATCTAATGCTTCATGATAATTTTTACTAGTCATAACTTTGTGGTGCCAATCATTATTGTTCTCTGAAAAAGAAAATCCTTTGCCTTTTATTGTTTTTGCAATTATCGCTCTAGGAACTTCATTGTCTTGTACTTTTAAAGCTTCTGTTATTTGGTTTATGTTGTGACCGTCCACAGAGACAGTATTCCAATTAAAACTTGACCATTTTTTCTCAAGATTTTTTACATTCATTATTTCGTCATTTGATCCTGTTTGTTGAAAATTATTATGGTCGATAATTACAGTAAGATTATTTAACTTTAAATTTGGGGCACACAATGCAGCCTCCCAAATTGATCCTTCATTACATTCACCGTCGCCAATTAAAACAAAAACTCTATTGTTTGTCTTTTTTTTTTTAAAAGCCAAAGATAGACCTATACCTAAGGACAGGCCCATACCTAAACTTCCTGTTGAAAAATCAATACCTATATCGTTATTTTTTACAGGATGTCCGAGTAAATCTGAATTGTCTTTTTCAAAAGTTTTAAGCTTTTCATCGGTAATTATGCCTAAAACATTTAAAGCAGCATAATAAACCATGCAACCATGTCCTTTGCTTAAAATAAATCTATCTCTATCTGAACTTTGAAAATTTTTTTTATCAAAATTCATTATTTCCCCAAATAAACAAGCTGCTATATCTGCTGATGACAAAGCTCCACCAAAATGTGAACTACTTGATCCAGCATAAAAAGATAAGTCTAGAATTTTTTTTCTTATAATGTTTGCAAAATTATTTATTTTTTTTTCTTCAGGTTTCGTCATATTACATTCCGCCGTCTACCTTGATTACTTCCCCTGTGATATATGAAGACTGGCTGGATGATAAAAATAGCACAACATTAGCAACCTCTATTGGCTTGGCTGATCTTTTTATCATTAAACTGCTTACTTTTTTATCTATATTTTCTTCTGTGTGAGAATCTCGCATCATTTTAGTATCGGTCAATCCTGGTGAAACTGTATTACACCTGATATTAAAACTGGATAATTCTCTCGCCATAACTTTTGTGCTTGTAGTTAAAGCAGATTTACTTGACGCGTATGCAATTCTACCTTCATTACCTTCGATTGCTGATGATGAAGAAATGTTTATTATCGAACCTTCTTTTTTCTTAATCATTTTTTTTACAATAAATTGGGTAAACAAAATTTGAGAGAAATAATTTACTTGAAATAAATCTTTTATTTTTTGAATAGGCGTCATTAAGAAGGAAGATGTTAAAATTGTTCCTGCGTTATTTACTAGTATGTCTACACTTTCTGTAAGACTTATAATTTCATTCGCAGCTTTTTTAACACTATCTTCATTTTGTAAGTCTAGTTTAATTATTTTGATTTTATTAGAATTTATTTTTTCTAGTTCTTTTATTCTTTTTTTAAATTCTTCGTCTTCTGATCTGACGCACGCAAATACGTTAGCGTTATTTTTATGGAAAAGTTTTACAATTTCTATTCCAATTCCGCCATTTGCTCCTGTAACAATTGCAGTTTTATTCTTAAGCATTTATTTTTATTATTTAACAAAATCTTCTTTAGAAAATATATCTTTTGCTAATGAGGGGTTAAATATTGTCTGCCCATCTTTTGTCATGAATTTATTTATAAAATCTTTATCTTCACCTGCTAAACATAAGTCACTATGTTCTCTAAAATATTTAATGCTAAAACCATGGTCTATAATTTCTTTTAAAGGTTGCTTAAAAATATTACCAATTTTGATATGTACATACGGACATACCAATACATCCCCGATAGGTGTAACATAAACTCTGTTTACAGTAGTACAACCTAAAATTTTTTCATTATTTCTGTCAAAAGGATTCCAAATATTTCTAACTAAGTTCTTATATTCTTTTCTTATTTTTCTTAAGTATTTTCTATCTTCATCGTCACAAATAATATCGTCCATTTTTTGCCACATACCTGATGGCACCGCTACATTTAGAAGAGTTTTGTACTTTTGATCTCTAGAATAGTCTAACAGTTGTTTGAAATGATCGGTGTTGGCATTATAGTGGCCAACAGTAATATTTAAATAAGGATCCATTCCTGCATCTTTTACATATTTTAAAGCTTGTATAGCCCTTTTCCAGGATTCTTTTTTTCCTCTTATTTCATCGTGTATTTTTTCATCCATACTATCGATACTTACTGAAACACGACTTACTTTATATTCAGCCAATTTTTTTGCCATAGCTTCGTCTAAATAATATCCATTAGTGGTCAAATACATATAAAATCTCTCTGGCTTAATTGCTTCCAAAACTTCAAATAATTTTTCTGGCTGAAGGAGTAGTTCGCCTCCCTGTAAATCAAATTCAAAATAACCCAACTCATCAGCTTCATCTGCTAATCTTCTGATCGCGTCTATATCTAAGTATTCCTTTACATGGTCTCCTTTAGGCGAATTTGTGAAACAATATTTACACCTTAGGTTACAAGCATTGTTAAAGTTAAGATCTATTCCTCTAGTTTTTGTTCCAACTTTTCCGTCATTTTTTTGTACATAGCTATAAAAATCTTTTAATTTTTTAACTAATCTAGGTTTATTTAATAATGAAGAAGCTATTGGCATTTTTTTTATTTCAATTTATATATTTTTAACTCGTCTGGTAATACCAGCTTAAATTCAGCTTGGCAAATAATTTGATTTTTAACCGTACCTATTGCCTTACAAATAGCTAGGCCTCTTTTAAAGCTCTTTATATTAGTTTCAATATTAAGCTTATCTCCAGGAATAATTTTTTTTATAAATTTTAATTTATCAGCAGATACCAAGTACATTACTTTACCCTTGTTTCCAGGTAATGTTAAGATTGATAAAGCACACATTTGAACTAAGGCTTCTATCTGAAGCATACCTGGCATGTTTGGGTCGTTAGGCCAATGAACTTTAAAAAACCACTCATCATCTTTTAATAGTTTGTATCCCTTTGCACTTTTGCCTGGAATAACTTCTGTTGCAAAATCTATCAGTAAGTAAGGTTCTCTATTTTGTTGATATGCACAAATTCCTGCTTTATCTAGTGAAATTTTTTTCATTTTATGTCTATAATTCTTGATAAAATTTTATTCAAATCATAACCGTCCCAAAGTAAATTAATGTCTAGAGCTTGTCCAATAGGTACTACTCTATCTATTCCTTCAAGATTGGAATTTCTAAAAAAATTTTCCATATGGTCTTTGCTTAAGCCATAATAAGACAAAGTTTGAAATTTAGTATTTACAGTTTTTTTAAGTTCTTCAAGATTCTTAATATTAAATTCATAGAAATAACCCCATTTACCTCTCAATTTACTGGTATCTTTACCTAAGCTATTTAATGCAATTGTATAAACTAAATTCTTATAAATTTTATAACTATTTATATTTTTTAAGCTAATAATATTAGCACATAATTGATTATACTTTTCAATCACTGAAGTCTCTGGTGGTGAGTATTTTTTTGAGACCAGTTCTGCTAATAAAATCCAAAATTTTTCTTGTATTTTTTTATTTTTATTTCCATGCCATAAAATTAATTGAGGTGAAGAACATGCATTTTGATCAACAACAAACGTATCATTATAAAATTTCTCGACTAGTCTAGAACACTCATCTTTATTATTTAAATTTTTAGTATCGATTACACAAAGTGAATATCTGTCTGAAAATGTTAATTCTAAAGCTCTAGGATTTAAATCAATTTTTCTGATAGCATTTATAGTTTTATCCCCACCCCATATTAAACGTGCATTACATTGAGCTGATATTGATTTTGTTAACTCATCGTTGTCTTTATATCTAACTATGCAAATTCTTTTATTTAATGATTTATATTTTTTTTTTAATAATTCATTAATTTTTTTACATATAAAGTCTATTTGTTTAAAATTTTTTGACGGTACTTTTACGATATTTGAATTTCCAGTTAACAAACCAAATATCAACGAATACATAAAGTTAGTCGGAATATTTGATGGTGTTATATGAAATATTATTCCTAGTCCTAGTCTAATTTCGTTAGAGGTACTTTTTCGCTTTAAATTTTCAATATTTGCTTTGCGACACCAGAATGACAAAGCTTTAACATCAGGAAAATCCTGATTTATTTTTTTATCATCTAATTTTTTTGAGAGATCTCCCAAAAAATTACAAACTTCATTGTTGTAAGAATAAAGAGGTGTAGATGTTAGCTTTTGATTCTTAATCAGGAATTCTAATTTTTTATTTTCAATTATCATATATCACTGCACCCTCTAACTTCTGAGAGTGGTAATCTTCCATGTACTTTAAATCTTGTTGAATACTTTGAACAAATACAGTTACCTTTAGATATAATTTCCCCGATATCCTCAGTCAAAATACTGTGCCCTGGATAACTAGTAGGCAATAGTGACATGACTTGTATAAACCCCTTTTTACCATTTTTGGCTACATTTAAATATTTATCTCTTATTATTATTTCAGAGAAAACAGATGTAGTTAAATAATTGCAATACTTACATTCTATAAAGATAGAACCTGTCTGTTCAACTAACCCATAATAATTATATATATGTTTCAACTTAAGTTTGTTGAATAATTTTTTTTTATATTCAAAGCTTGAAACTTTTATATTTTCTATTTTTTTCCATCCTCCACCATGCATTAATATTCCATTTCTAAAATTATTTTTTATTTTTTTTAATTTTATATCTGAAAAAAGGTTTTTAAAAACAATGCTAGTAAAACCGAAAATAAGAAAACTTTTATCTGCATACTTTTCTAAAAAAATATTTAAATTTAGATAATCAATTTCACTTTTTTCATTTAATAAATATAAGTGGTCTCTTCCAAAAATAGAAAAGCCATTAATGGCGGCTGATTTTGCGCTTAATTCTGATTTAGAAAAATTTTTAGGATTCTTGTCAACAATTAACATGGGGAGTCTTCTGCTTCCAATTATATTTGTTAAAATTTTGGAAAGCACCAGTTGTTGACTCTGTGCATTAGTGCTATCTAAAAAAATTTTAGACTTTTTTTGACCTGATGTACCAGAAGAATTTAAAGTTTTAAATACTTTGTCTTTAGATATGCTCATTAATTCATATTCTTTGAAGAGATAAATTGGTAAAAAGGGGATTTCATCTAGATGTTTAAAATCATTTTTTTTATTTGTAAAATTTAGTATTTTTTTATATTCTTTGGAATTAGCGTAATGATGTTTGGTAAGTTTTTTTATTTCGTTAAAGAAAAAAAAAGATTTTTCTTTTTTGCTCAAAGAAAATGGTTCAAAGTTTTTAAAATTGATATTTTTCATTTAAAATATTTGCTTAAATATATTTTTTTTTAAATTTGTTTTTATTAATATTATATGCTTTTTATTTATCCCGGTATAATTCTTAACTTCTTCTATTATTTTTCCGGTCTGTTTTAGGCTAATTCTATGGGAAATCTCAATTTTTAAATATTTGTTATCAGGTATGCAACGAATTATGAACCCTTTAAGTTTAATCAATTTTTCAATTTGTTCAAGATCAATTCTAAGACCAAATATTTTTGAAATTTTATTTTTTCTGCCAACAATATAAAAAAAACCGTCTTTGTCTTTGTAGGCTAAATCTCCAGTAAATAATTTAGATTTATTTTCATCCCCTTTTTTTAAATCATTAAAATTTTTTGCATAGCCAAGACAAACATTTTTTCCGTAAAATACGATTTCACCAATTTTATTTTCTTTTACAATTTTTTTATTTTTTTCATCAATTAGTTCAATTTTACAACCCATCAGAGCTTTGCCAATACTGAAAGACTTCTGATTGAAGTATTTATACGGCAAATATGAAATTCTAGGACTGGCTTCTGTTTGGCCGTACATTGTATAGAATTTGAATTTTCTTATGAGATTTTTTTTAATATATTCTGTCAAATCATTACTTAATTTACCACCAGCTTGGGTTATGTATTTTAGGTGTGGTAATTCAAATTTTTCAAATTTCAATTTTTGTAACATCTCATAAAAATCGGGCACACCCCCTAAGGATGTAATTTTAAAATTATTGAGTATATTCCAAAATTTTTTTTCAAAAATTGTTGTTTTGGAAATTACAATCTTAGCGCCTGCCTCCAAATGTGTATTGATTATTGATAATCCATACGAATAGGCCATAGGCATAGTTGTGAGTCCTATATGTTTTTTATTTATATTTAGATATTGAATTATATTTTCAGTGTTAAAATAAATATTTTCACTAGAAAGTCTTACAAACTTGGGGCTTTGTGTTGTGCCAGAGGTTGAGAGTAAAAGCTTATTTTTAAAATTTAATTTTATAATTTTTTTATTTTTTGTGCTGAATAATTTATAATCATCTAAATTTATTTTCTCATCATGCAGTTTATCTAATTTATTAATAAAAATTAAAGGAGCATAAATATAATTAGGTTTAAATTCTTTTATAGTTTTTTTAATAAAATCTAATTTAAAATTTTTGTCGATAACTATAATGATATTATTTGAAATCATAAAAGAGGCATATCCTGAAATTGATGCTAGTGTATTATCAGAAATTATTAAAATTAAAGATTTTTTTTTTATTTTTTTATTAATTATTTTAAGAAAATCAACAATATCGCTGTAGGTAAATACATTTTTATTTTCTGTTTCAAGGGCTACTTTATTTTTTAATTTATGAAAGTTAGAGAAAATTTTTTTCATTTATATCATTTCTGGATATATAAATTGTCTTTTCTTCTTAATGTCATCTAACATAAACTTATGAGACTTATGAATATCCGCTGAAGAAATAACAATTTTATTGTATATTTTTTTTTCGAGAATATTATTTTTTATTAAAATATTCTCTAAACTTTTATCATGTATTGTGGCTTTGACTAAATTAGCTTTTCTTACATACATTTTATATGTTTCTGTTTTTTTTTTATCAAATTTGTCTATATAAATACCTTTGAATTCTTTAAATAGTCTATATTCAACTTGAGCTATTTCTTCTGCAACATGCACAAATGTATTGCTTGAAATGTAATCAATTCCAATAGAAATATTTTTACCTTTATTTTTAAGCAAATAACCAAATGGTGAATCTAGAGCGAAACAACTATTATGTTTTAATTCACAAATTTTTTTTTGATCTTTTCCAAAAACTGCAAAGGAATAAATTGGGTTTCTAGATCTTTTAAAATCATTTCTTTTTAAACAAATATTACTCAAAGCGCCTGTTCTTGATTTTGTTTTACAGTAGTCAAAATCTATACCTTTGCAGAAATCCCAGTTATATGTAGGAATGAGGAGTGTTCCTTTTTTACCAATTTTTTCTATAAAAAAATCAATAATTCTATTTGGATTTATGAGGTTGCCATCTTTTTTAATTTTTATTAAAATTTTAAGAATATTGGAGTTTAATAAAATTTTATCTCCTTTATTAATTTTTATTAAACTTAAATAATCTTCGATGTTAAAAATCATGAATAGTATTAAAATTCGTAAGTTTTTTATTAAAGTTTTGTAAGTGTGTTAGTTTGTTTTAATTCGCTCTTAGGTGGAGTAGAGTTGAAATGTAAAAGTTTTTTTATTTTTTTATCTAATTTGTTGTTGTTTTTAAACATAGATGGAAAGTCGTAGTAAGGTTTCATAAACCACGGGCCGTAATATGAAAAAATACTCCATCTAGAACTTGAATAACTAGGTTTACCTGCTCGATGCCAAAGTCCTGTATCTATAATTGATACACTCCCTGCTTGACCTAAGATATTTTTATATTTGGGATAATTTAAATTTTTTTGAGGAAATTTATCTCTAATTAAATGTGATTTCTCAATATATTGGGTGCTTCCATTTTCTTCTTTAAAATCATCGAACATAATAATTACATTATAACTAAATCCTCTATCGAGTCTTCGACCTCCTATGATTCTTGAATCTTGGTGCCACGAGTCACCAAGATTAGGAATGTGCAATTTATTTGATGTGCTTACATTGGTTCTGTTAAATCGATTTATTATGCTGCTATTTATTAAAACATAGTCCTTATCTATAAGGTTTTGCAAAATTTCATCCACTTCCTTTATGTAAAGTAATTTTAATAGCTTTTGATCATATAAAAAATAATTTTGTAATACCTGTACTTTGTTGCCTAATTTTTTATGTTTATTTTCAAAATTAAAAAATAATTTTTCAAATCTGTTTTTGTATTTTAAGCATTCTTTCTTTGAAAAAATATTTCCTAAATTTGTAATGCCGTTATTTTTCAGACTATTGATGTGTTTTTTTAATATATTTTTCATTTATATGAATAACTTTGCTTATACTGTTGTATTTAACTGTGATAGCATTTTCTTAAATCAGATGCAATTATTTGTTCATTTTTTGAACAATGTCACGCAAAAATGCTATAATGCAATGTATATTTTATTACGTTGCAATTGTTTTTATAGTGCGTTTGTGATATATTTCTTTATGGTCATTATCTAAAAATTATAAATTATATGAAAAATAACATCTCAGAACTTAAGAATAAATTAACCTCAACTAGTCAAAAGATAGTCTTATTTGGAGCTGGAGATGTTGGTGAGCTAACTAACTATTCACTTAAAAAACTTGGTTTAAAAGTAGATTATTTTTGTGATAATGACAAAGACAAACAAGGGACAGAGCGATTTGGAGTCAAGGTTCTATCGTTTGAAGAACTTATAAAACTTGAAAAAAATACTAATATTTTTATAAGCAATAATTACTATTCATTGCTAAGTGCAGAACTTAAAAGTCACGGATTTACTAATTTTTACGATTGTGTAGAACTTTTAGAGAATACTGAATTTGAAAACCAAAAATTTATATCATTGCATAATGGCAAAATTCCTAGAAGAATTGAATATTATAGACATATGTGTCTTAAAGATGAATACAACATATCTAAAAAGCTGCACATAAAAAATCTCGATGTACAGATTACAGAAAAATGTTCATTGAAATGCTCTAATTGCGCAAATCTAATGCAATTTTATGAAAAACCAGTCAATGAGGATTTGGAACTTTTATTTTCTTCATTGGATAGATTTGTAGAAGCTGTAGATTCAATAGATGAATTTAGAGTTTTGGGTGGTGATCCTTTTATGAATAAGGAAATGCATAAAGTTGTCGACAAACTTGTAAGCTACGAAAAAGTAGGAAGAGTTATTGTTTATACTAATGGAAAAATCATTCCTAAAGGACCAAATTTGGAATGTCTAAAAAATAAAAAAGTAATGTTAGATATGACAAACTATGGAATAGTTTCAGATAAAGCTCAGGCAATAATTAAAGTTTGTGAAGAAAACAATATTAAATATTCTGAGAGCGTGACAACAGTATGGCAAGACTGTGGGGAAATTTTACCTTTTCAAGAAAGAACGGAAGAAGTAAAAAAGAGAAAATTTATAGATTGTTGTAACAGTGATACTTTAAGTTTGTTAAAAGGTAAACTTTACAGGTGCCCATTCTCAGCTAATGCAGAAAATTTAAATGCAATACCTTTAAACAAAGAAGACCAAGTTGATTTAAGCAACACGCAAATATCTCTTGAAGATCTAAAAAGTAAAATCAAAAATGTTGTATATGATAAAGACTATATTACAGCATGTAATTTTTGTAACGGTAGAGATTATACGGTTAAAAAAATTAAAGCGGCTGAACAAACTGAAAGGCCACTAGAATACATTAGAGTTTAAAACATTCTTAAATTTAAATATATAACTACTAATAAATGACTCCGCTATTTAGCGTAATAATTCCTGCATATAATTCAGATAAATATCTTTTAGAAACACTTAATAGCGTTCTAAAGCAAAAATTTTTAAAGAAAAAATATGAAATAATTATTATTAACGATTGTTCAACAGATAAAACAGGATCAATTGTTAAAATATTTAGAAAAAAATTTGAGAATATAAGAGTTATAAATAACCAAAAAAATCAAGGCGTAGCATTTTGCAGAAATATAGGAATTAAAAATGCCAAAGGTACATATTTAATTTTCTTAGATAGTGATGATGAATTAAAAAATAATTCTCTTTTGAAAATTGAAAAAATATTATCGAAACAATATTACGATTTAATTTTATGCTTAGAATTTAAATCTAATAAACTGAGAATAAATCCAAAAGCTATAAGACAATTAGATACTGTTGATTCTTTTATAGCCTATGAAAACAAAGAGCGTATTTATAATCCATACTGTTGGAATATGATTTTAAATAGGTCTTTTTTACAAAAAAAAAAAATTACTTTTAAAAAAATTAACATATATGAAGATCAGGTTTTTTGTACGGAAGTATTGTTCAGCGTAAAAAAAATAAAAATAATACCCGGCTCTTTTTATAAGTATATTATGAGACCTTTGAGTCTATCGAGGCAAACTAACTATTCTGCACTAGTTTCATGCCTACATGCTTTAATGAATTTTTTCCAAATAATAAAAAATTTAAAATTAACAAATGAAAAAAATATTTTTATTCAAAATAGAATTAATTTTATTATTAATATCATTAACAAATATGCAGCTATTTGTAACTTGTCTCAGATAAAAAAAATTTCTTCTATTTACAAAAAATTTACAAAAAAAATAGATATAAAAAACAGTCCTTTTTATAACAATTTTTTTTCAATAAGTAATTTAGGTAATTTGAGAAAAAAAATAATTTTTAAAATAAAAAATTATAAATTTCAAGATTTTGATAAAATCTATATTTTTGGTTTTGGGTTGTCAGGAAGAACTATTTTCCACGTTTTAAAAAATCAAAAGGTTAAAGTTGATAGTTTTGTAGATAGTGAAAAAAAATTTCTTGATACTAAGTATTTCGGAATAAAAATTATAAGTCCACAATCATTGAGGTTAAAAATTAATCAAGCAAATCTAAAATCTCTTGTGATTATTAGTGTAACTGAAAAAAAAGTTTTAAAATTCATAATTAAAAAATTAAAAGATTTTGGATTTAAGAATAGGAATATTAAGATTCTTGATATTTAAATTAAATAAAATAAATTATTTATTTCATTTTTCAAACCGTAGTGATTTGAGAATTTTTTTTCCACTTAAAGCTTCAATATAAATCTTTAAATCTTTAGAAGACCGCATATCTACACCATCTTTCCATATGCCGGCCGCTAAATGCATTATTCCAATAGTGTTGTGTGGTAAGTATGGTTCTACAAATTTTTTATTATCTTCATCATATTTTGGTAGAAGATTGCTAGCTATCCAATTAAATGTTAGTGGTAAAAATTCAGTATCAACTTTATCTATATAAACAGCCATATTAATGGCTAAACCTTCAGAGCCAAAAATTTTTCCTCCTGATA
>Ga0307986_10001614_pt1 | contig 16344 bp, 18 predicted proteins | sample EllFjometageno82_FD_203170 | JGI IMG/M metagenome (GOLD analysis project Ga0307986, IMG submission 203170) | Marine microbial communities from Ellis Fjord, Antarctic Ocean - #82 | ecosystem: Environmental > Aquatic > Marine > Unclassified | place: Southern Ocean | collected 2014-10-09
AATTCTTGATTTAATTAAAAAACTAAATTTTGAAAAAAATAATGAATTAAAAAAACCTTTTTTTGCCTTAAAGCAACATATCGAAGAATGGATTGTTATTTGGGATAAAGAACAGCTTGAAAAAAAGCCAGAAGATAATGATGTGTTTATTTTTAATGGATACAAAAAGTACCCAAAAGATTTGGAATTACTATTAATAAGTCGCACTAAATAGCTTGATCCCCATAGTTGAATAATTATCAAACTCTGTTAGAACACCTCTAGGTTGCATATGAAAAATTGGAAGAAAAATAGTTGGAGAAATTATCCCGTAAAACACATTCCGGATTATCCGGATAAAAAAGAATTAGATAGCGTACTTAATAAGATTGAAGATTTTCCACCATTGGTTTTTGCAGGTGAAACAAGACATTTAAAAGAACAGCTAGCTCACGTAGTTGATGGCAATGCTTTTTTACTCCAAGGTGGAGATTGTGCTGAAAGTTTTGCAGAGTTTCATCCAGATAATATTAGAGATTCATTTAAATTAATTCTTCAAATGTCACTTGTGTTAACTTACTCAGCATCTTTACCTATCATTAAATTAGGAAGAATTGCTGGACAATTTTCTAAACCAAGAAGTTCGCCAGTTGAAAATATTGACGGTGTTGAATTGCCAAGTTATTTAGGTGACAATATTAATGGCATTGAATTTAATGAAAAATCAAGAGTACCTGATCCAAAACGGTTATTTAAAGCATACTCTCAATCAGCATCAACACTTAATCTTATAAGAGCATTTTCACACGGAGGTTTTGCCGACCTTAAAAAAGTACATACTTGGAATTTAGGTTTTATCAAAAAAACACCTGCGGGTAAAAAATTTAAAGAATTAGAGGACAAGATTGCAGATGCATTAGCTTTTATGGATGCCTGTGGAATTAATTCAGATTTTAATAGAAGATTAAAAACAGTAAATTTTTGGACATCACATGAAGCATTATTACTTCCATTTGAACAATCCATGACAAGAGTAGATTCTACTACTGGTGAGTATCATGCTACCTCTGCTCATTTTGTGTGGATCGGAGACAGGACTAGACAGTTGGATGGTGGACACGTTGAATTTTGTAGAGGAATTGAAAATCCAATAGGAATTAAATGTGGACCTACATTAAAAAGTGAAGACTTAATTAATTTGTGTAATAGAATTAATCCTCAAAATGAAAAAGGTAAGATTACATTAATTTCTAGATTTGGTCACGATAATGTAGATAAGTTTTTACCTAAATTGATTAGATCAATAAAAAAAGAAGGTCTAAATGTAATTTGGTCATGTGACCCAATGCATGGCAATACAATAAAAGCTACCTCTGGATATAAAACTCGACCCTTTAACAGCGTAGTTAAAGAGGTAAAAAATGTTTTTGAATGTCATCAAAGTGAAGGAACGTTTGCGGGTGGATTGCATATTGAAATGACAGGCCAAGATGTAACAGAATGTACTGGTGGTGCTCAAAAAATATCTGATCAAGATTTATCACATCGATATCATACTCATTGTGATCCAAGACTTAATGCCAATCAAGCATTAGAATTAGCTTTTTTAATTTCTGATGAAATAAAAAAAAATGCCGCATATTCTAAAAAAAATATTAAAGCTGAATCTTAAAAGATTGATTTAAATGCAATTTCGTTTAAATTTTAGATTATGGAACCATTAGAAAAAGCAAAATTTATAAGTAACTGGATTAAAGATTATATAGAAAAGATGCCTAGCAAGGCACAATCTTTAATTGTTGGAATTTCTGGAGGAATAGATTCCTCAGTATCAAGTACATTGAGTGCAATGACTGGCATAAAAACAATTGTTTTATCAATGCCCATTAAACAAAAAACATCACAACATGATTTAAGTTTAAAACACCAAGAATGGCTTATTAAAAATTTTGATAACGTTGAGGCACACACTCTGAACTTAGATAGGTTGTTTAAAATATTTGAAAGTACACTGTCTGATTTTGATAACGAACTTGGAATGGCGAATTCAAGAGCAAGAATTAGAATGGCCACACTTTATCAAGTAGCCGCTTCTAACAAGGGAATAGTAGTTGGTACAGGAAATAAAGTAGAAGATTTTGGCGTAGGTTTTTACACTAAGTATGGAGATGGTGGGGTAGACATTTCTCCTATTGCTGATTGCAATAAAACTGAAGTATGGGAAATTGGTAAAAAACTTAATATATTAAAAGAGATAATTGAAGCAGCTCCAACAGACGGCTTATGGGATGATGGTAGAACTGATGAAGGTCAATTAGGTCTCAAATATGAAGAATTAGAAGAAGCAATGAATAATGTTAATTCAATAAATAGAGAAAAATACGAAAAAATAAGAAAGATGAACCTGCATAAAATGGAACCAATCCCAGTTTGCAAGATTCCCAACTAATCTTATAGATTCACAAACCTATAATTAAAGTATAATTCTAAGATGATGAACAAGGATATTTATTTAACAAATAATCTAAATAACAAAAAAGAAAAATTTGTACCTTTGGATAAAGAAAAAATTGGAATGTATGTTTGTGGTCCAACCGTTTATGACAATCCTCATATCGGCAACGCAAGACCCCTTGTTATTTTTGATATTTTGTACAAGGTTTTAAAATTAAAATATGGGAATACCTCAGTAAATTATGTAAGAAATATTACAGACGTTGATGATAAAATAATAAAATCTTCAAAAGAAAAAAATATTTCAATATTGGAATTGACTACCAATATAATTAATGATTTTAATGATGATTGTAACTACTTAAATTTAGATAAACCTAGTCAACAGCCAAAAGCGACAGATCATATCAATTTAATGATCGACATGATTTCATCTTTAATAACAAAAAATTTTGCTTATGAAAAAAATAATCATGTTTATTTTGAAGTGAATAAATTCAAAGACTATGGGAAATTATCAAATAAGAAATTAGAAGACTTAATAGCCGGATCAAGAGTAGAAGTTTCAGAAAATAAAAAAAATGCTGAAGATTTTGTTTTATGGAAACCCTCATCTAAAAGTGAACCATTCTGGGACTCACCCTGGGGGAAAGGAAGGCCTGGATGGCATATAGAATGTTCTGCTATGTCAAAAAAATATCTTGGAGATATATTCGACATACATGGGGGAGGTATTGATTTACTTTTTCCACATCATGAAAATGAAATAGCTCAATCAAGATGTTCTAATAATACTAAATCTTTTGCAAATTATTGGATACATAATGCTTTTGTAACTGTGTCGAATGAAAAAATGGCTAAATCATCTGGCAACATGTTAAAGATTAAAGATTTTAAAGAAAAAATTGATGGCCAAGTTTTAAAACTTGCTCTTATGAGTGCGCATTACAAGCAGCCACTAGATTGGAATGAAAAACTTTTAAATGATTGTCAAAATACTATTGAAAAATGGTATGAGGTTTATCTTTCAATTGATAAAAAAATTATACTTAATGAGGATATTTTATCTCCACTATATGACGATTTAAACACACCAGGCTATATAGCAAATTTACACCAACTTTATGAAAAAGCATTAAAAGGAAACAATAATGATAAAAGTCTATTTGTTATAGCTTGTAATTTTATCGGCATTCTAAATAAAACTAAAGAAGAGTGGGTATCAATTAAAAAGAAAAAGCTACTAATTACTGAGACTGATATTTTAATAAATATTGAGCTTAGAAATAAAGCAAGGGAAAATAAAGATTACACCGAAGCTGATAAAATTCGTAAGGAGCTTTTGGATAAAGGTGTTTTAATAGAAGATAAAGATGGTAAAACAATTTGGAAACTTAAATGAACAAAGAGCGACTTTATATATTTGATACAACATTAAGAGATGGTGCACAAACCCAAGGTGTAGATTTTTCTGTGGAAGATAAGGTTAAAGTTGCAACTGCATTGGATAATTTAGGTGTAGATTATATAGAAGGAGGATGGCCTGGAGCAAATCCTACTGATACTGATTTTTTTCAAAGAAAGCATATTTTTAATAATGCAAAACTTACATCATTTGGAATGACTAAAAAGACAGGTCGAAGTGCCGATAATGATCCTGGGTTATCTGCACTCTTAAACTCAAACACACCTGCAGTTTGTTTGGTGGGAAAATCTTGGGATTTTCATGTTGATATTGCTTTAGGTATTTCTAATGAAGAAAACTTAGAAAATATAAGCGAAAGTACAAAGCATTTTGTTAAAGAAAAAAAAGAATTTATGTTTGATGCAGAGCATTTCTTTGATGGGTACAAGGCCAATCCGAGATATGCATTATCTTGCATTAAAGCAGCTTTTGATCAAGGTGCACGATGGGTAGTTTTGTGTGATACTAACGGTGGAACTTTACCTCACGAAATTACTAAAATAGTTATAGAAGTGTCCAAAATTATCCCTGGAAAAAATTTAGGGATACACGCTCATAATGACACCGGTAATGCAGTAGCAAATTCATTAGCAGCTGTGTGGGCAGGTGTGAGGCAGATACAGGGAACTATTAATGGTCTTGGAGAAAGATGTGGTAATGCTAATTTAATGTCTTTAATTCCTACTTTTTTTTTAAAGAAAGATTTTATATCTAAATTTGAAATACAGATTAAACGAGAAAATATTAAAAATTTGACTCAATGTTCCAGACTTTTAGATGAAATTTTAAATAGAAAACCAAATCAACATTTGCCTTACGTTGGAGCTGCTGCATTTTCTCACAAAGGAGGACTGCACGTTTCTGCTGTTCAAAAAAATCCAAAAACATACGAACATATAGATCCTGAAGAAGTTGGCAATTCTAGAAATATTGTTGTTTCAGATCAATCTGGTAAATCAAACATCATTTCAAGGTTAAAAACTATTGGAATTGAGATAGAGGAAAATGATCCAAAAATTAAAAAACTCCTAGAAGAAGTAAAAGATCGAGAGTTCATAGGCTATAGCTACGATGGTGCAGATGCTTCTTTCGAGTTATTAGCTAGAAGAATCATAGGTGAAATACCAAGGTATATATTAATTCGTGAATATGATGTCTCAGTTAAAAAAAATTCAACAGGTGAAATTATTTCATTAGCAAAGGCCCAACTTGAAGTTGATGGTGAAAAAATCATGTGTGAAGGTAAAGGTAATGGACCAGTAAATGCCTTAGATAATGCTATTAGACAAAATGTAGATCGATTAAATAAATATTCAAAATATCTAAAAGATCTTAAATTAGTAGACTATAAAGTTAGAATTTTAAATACTGGAACTGAAGCTGTCACTAGAGTTTCAATAGAAAGCACAGACTCAAAAGGAAAAAATTGGTTTACTATAGGTGTTTCTGCAAATATTATAGATGCTTCCTTTAAAGCATTAGTTGATAGTTTAGATTACAAATTGTTCAAAGATAATGCCCCTGCTAGTCTTTAATGTCATTTAATAATATTTCATTTATTTTACATCAACCACAGTTATCTGAAAATATAGGTGCTTGTGCTAGAGCGGTAAAGAATTTCAACTTTAAAAAATTAGTTATTATAAAACCTAAGCCAATTTTTCCAAATGATAAAATTTTAGCAACATCTGTAGGTGCCAAAGATTTAATTTTAAATGCTAAGGTTCATGAAACTTTAGAATCTGCAGTTAAAAAAGTAGACTATGTTATTGCAACATCAGCTAGATTTAGAAATAAAAACATCAAACATATAAAATTAAATGATTTAAAGAAAATTAATTTTAATAAAAAAATTGCATTTTTATTTGGTTCTGAGGCCTCTGGATTATCTAATAATGAAATAAGTTATGCAAATTACACAATGCAAATACCAACCAATCCTGATTTTAAGTCTTTAAACTTATCTCATAGTGTCATTATCGTTGCACACACAGTAGCAAGTATTATTAGTTTAAAAGTAGCCAAATATTCAAAGTCAAAAAAAATATCCCCTGGTAGTAAAAAAGATGTTCAGGCAATGACTAATTTATGTATAAAAAAATTAGAAGAAAAAAACTTTTTTAAACCTCTGGAGAAGAGACCTATTATGCTAGAAAACTTAAGAAGTATTTTTTCAAAAATGGAGCTATCTGAGAAAGAAACGCGTATTTTATCAAGTGTATTTGCTAGTTTAGCCAAAAAAGGTTGATTGACAAAATAATGAGTAAGTTTATAACCCAACTATCAAATGACAAAAAGAATAAGTTCTAAACATAAAATAGATCGAAGGTTAAAGATTAACCTGTGGGGTAGACCTAAGAGTCCCTTCAATAAAAGAGATTATGGACCCGGACAGCATGGCCAAGGTAGAAAAGGCAAGCCCTCTGATTATGGTATTCAGCTACAAGCTAAACAAAAATTAAAAGGTTATTATGGTAATATTAATGAAAGACAATTCAGGAATATTTATAAAAAAGCCGCTATGCAAAAAGGTGATACTGGTGAGAATTTAGTAGGATTGCTTGAGAGAAGACTTGACTCAGTTGTTTACAGAGCAAGATTTTCAACAACAGTATTTTCAGCTAGACAACTTATAAATCATGGCCATGTAAAAGTTAATGGTAAAAAAGTTAACATTGCCAGTTATATTGTTAGTGAAGAAGATACGATTGAAATTAGAGATAAATCTAAACAGTTGGCATTTATTGATATTGCTTTAGCGAATAAAGAAAGAGAAACTCCAGAATATATCCTTATGGATGAGAAAAATAAAAAAGTTACTTTTGTAAGAGTACCTAAGTTTGAGGAAGTCCCTTATCCAGTTGTGATGGAACCTAATCTAGTAATTGAATATTATTCTAGATAATAAATATTTATTTTTTAAAATTAATTTCTTTATCTTCAAGAATTTTCTTAAGTTCACCGTTTTCATACATTTCTTTTACGATGTCACAGCCACCTATGAATTCACCTTTAATATAAACTTGTGGAATAGTAGGCCAGTCACTGAATTCTTTTATACCTTCTCTTAATGATTGGGTTTCAAGAACATTAATACCTTTATAATTTACTTCTAAAATTTTTAGCATATTTGAAATAGCCATAGAGAATCCGCACTGTGGAGCGTCAGGTGTTCCTTTCATAAATAAGCAAACTTCATTATTAGTAATTTCATTATTGATTAAATCTTTAGTTTCTTGATCCATTATTTCTCCTTTGTTTTAATTGCTAAAGCGTGCAGTTCATTTCCCATTTTTCCTTTAAGGGAATTATACACCATTTTGTGTTGTTCAATTTTACTCTTTCCAGAAAACTTACTTGATGTAACTGTTGCCGAATAGTGATTTCCATCTCCTGCCAAGTCTTGAATTTCGATTACTGCATCAGGTAGGGCTTCTTTAATAAGCATTTCAATTTCTTTTAAATCCATAGCCATTTATTTACTCATGTAGTTAGTTAACCAAGTTGTATGCGATTTAATTAAATCGTCAATTGATACTTTTGACGTATCATCAATAATAAGGTCATCATCATTTACAGTTCCAAGTTCATCAAAATGAACAGAATTTTCAGACAGTATTTTAATCACATCTTGAAGGTTATCTTTATTAATCTCTATTATGTATCTACCCTGGTCTTCTCCAAACAAGTATTCAAATTGATTAATTAAGTAACTAGGTTTTTTAAGAGTTGCACCTTTTTTGCCTTTAATACACATTTTAGACAAAGCAGTAATAATACCACCTAAAGAAACATCATGAGCTGCCTTAATGAACTTCTTATCAATAATTTTTAAAATTGTCTCTCCATTGTTTTTTTCATTAAATAAATTAATCTCTGGGGGAGGACCATTTTTTTCATTTAGAATACTTCTAGAAAATAAGCTTTGATCTAAGTGTCCTTCAGTTTTTCCAATTACTAAAAGAATACTTCCGGTCTCTTTAAGATCCATTGTAATCATATTTTTATAGTTTGAAATTAGGCCTACACCACCAATCGCTGGTGTGGGTTTTATACCAATATCTTTTGTCTGATTGTAAAAAGATACATTTCCAGAAACTACTGGAAAATCTAAATACAAACTAGCTTCACCTAAACCTTGAACACACTCTACAAACTCGCCCATATTTTCTTGATTTTCAGGACTACCAAAGTTTAGGCAGTTAGTGATTGCAATCGGTTTTGCACCAACGGAAATTAAATTTCTCCAACTTTCACAAACAATTTGTTTTCCGCCACTTAAAGGATGAGCCCAACAATAAACTGGTGAAGAATCCACAGAAGCCGCAACAGCTTTATCTGTCCCGTGAATTCTAACTACACCGGCATCTCCTCCAGGTTTTTGAATGGTGTCACCCATTACTGTATGATCGTATTGTTGCCAAATCCATTCTTTACTACATATATTAGGATTAGATAAAATTTTGTGCAAAACATTAATTATTTTTAAAGTTTTAAAATATTCTTTTGAAATTTTTATTTTTTTTGGAAGTTTGGCCTTTTTCCATTTTCGATCATACATGGGTGAATTTTCAACTAAAATGTTAACAGGAATATCTGCAACTTTTTCTTTATCAAAATAAAGTTCAATTTTTTTACTTTTTGTTGTTTTGCCTATTACAGCAAAATTTAAATTCCATTTATCAAATATTTCTTTTGCTAGATTTTCTTTTCCATTTTCTAAAACAATAAGCATTCTTTCTTGACTTTCTGAAAGCATAATCTCATAAGGAGTCATCATCGTTTCTCTGCAAGGAATCATATTTAAATCAATTTCTATACCTAAATTTCCCTTAGAAGCCATTTCTATACTAGAGGATGTAAGACCAGCAGCACCCATGTCTTGAATAGCTATAATTGAATCTCCTGCCATTAGTTCTAAACAAGCCTCTAGTAAAAGTTTTTCTGTAAAAGGATCTCCAACTTGTACTGTCGGTTTTTTTTCTTCAATTTTATCATCAAAAGAAGCTGAAGCCATACTTGCACCATGAATTCCATCTCTACCAGTTTTGGATCCAACATAAATAACAGGTTTTCCTAAACCAGTAGCTTTTGAATAAAAAATTTTATCTTTTTTAACCAATCCTAGTGTCATGGCATTTACTAAAATATTACCGTTGTAAGACTCGTCAAAAGTAGTTTGTCCCGCAATTGTTGGAACTCCCATACAATTTCCATACCCGCCAATTCCATGAACAACTCCACGAAGTAAGTTTTTAGTTTTTTTATTCTGGGGAGAACCAAAGTGAATTGAGTTAAGATTTGCAATAGGTCTTGCTCCCATCGTAAAAATATCCCTCATAATCCCACCTACGCCTGTAGCTGCTCCCTGATAGGGTTCAATAAAAGACGGATGGTTGTGACTTTCTATTTTAAAAACTATTGCATCATCACCACCAATATCAATAACACCAGCATTTTCACCAGGGCCTTGAATTACATTTTTTCCTTTGGTGGGTAAATTTTTAAGATGAATTCTTGAAGATTTATAAGAACAGTGCTCATTCCACATTGCAGAAAAAATTCCTAGTTCTGTAATATTAGGAACTCTTTTTAGCAAATCACAGATTTTTTTATATTCATCTTTTTTTAACCCATGATCAATTGCAATTTGTTCATTAACTTTCATTATTTTAAATTGTTAATTAGGTTTTCAAAAAATATTGATCCATCTTCACCAGATAGAGCAGGGTCAATCATTCGTTCAGGATGAGGCATCATCCCTAAAATATTTTTTTCCTTGTTGAAAACACCAGCAATATTTTTAATAGAGCCATTAGGGTTACATTCTTCATTAATATTTCCAGCTTCATTTGAGTAAAATAAAGCTATTTGATTGTTATCATCAATTTCTTTTATTTGTTCTTTTGAGCAAAAGTAATTGCCCTCATTGTGTGCAATATGAAATTCAAGTGTATCTTTCTTTATACCCTTAAAATACACATTTTCTTTATTGTTAATTTTTACAAAGATATTTTTACAAATAAATTCCAGGTATTTATTTCTAAGTAATACACCGGGCAGCAAACCTGCTTCTACTAAAATTTGAAAACCATTGCAGATACCCATAACTTTGCCACCACCATGAGCAAAGTTAAGTACAGATTTCATAATCTTTGATTTTGAGGCCATACTTCCACACCTAAGATAATCACCATAAGAAAAGCCACCAGGTAAGACAACCAAGTCACTTTTGGGAAGTTCTAAGTCATCATGCCAAACCATCTTATTTTTAAAACCAAATTTCTTTAAAGCAACATCCATATCTCTATCACAATTAGAGCCAGGAAAAGTTATTACGGATGAATTCATTATTTTTTACTGTGAATCAATAATTCTATAATTTTCTATTACCAAATTGGCTAAAAGTTTCTTACACATTTCTTCCACTATTTCTTCAGCCTTTTTTTTGTTATTTTCTTTTGTATCAATTTCAAAGTATTTTCCTTGTCTTACTTCAGTTATATCGTTGAAACCCATGCCATCTAATGTTTGATGAATAACCTTACCTTGTGGATCTAATACGTCTTTTTTAAGAGTGATAATTATTGATACCTTCATATATATTTATTTTCTTTTTTTAATTGATCTTAGTTTTGTGACATTCACGGCACTTAAATTAGATTGTTCATGAAGAATTCCTAGTCTTTTTGCAACTTCTGAATAAGCTGGAATTAAATCTCCTAAATCTTTTCTAAATCTGTCTTTATCAAGCTTCTTATCAGTAACAGAGTCCCACAATCTGCATGTATCTGGACTTATCTCATCAGCTAAAATAACTTCAGTTTTTCCATTTACTTTAAGCCTTCCAAATTCTAGTTTAAAATCTATTAATTTAATTCCCACAGCTCGAAACATACCAATCATAAAGTCATTAATTCTGAAAATCATTTTTTTAACTTTTTCTAATTCCTGTTTTGTAGCCCAGTCAAAAGTTAAAATATGTTCTTCTGCTATTAATGGATCACCTAATTTATCATTTTTTAGACAATATTCTAACAAAGGTTCATTTAAAACAGTACCGTCTTCAATGCCAAGTCTTTTGGTGATAGAGCCAGTCGCTACATTTCTTATAATAAATTCTATTGGAATAATTTCAACAAGCTTAATAATTTGCTCGCGCATATTTAATCTTTTTACTAAATGATTTTTAATTCCAATTTGTCCTAAATTTATAAGTATATGTTCAGATATTCTGTTATTTAAAACACCTTTGCCTTCAATTGTTGATTTTTTTAGATTATTAAAAGCTGTAGCATCATCTTTAAAATATTGTATAACTAAATTTTTATCACTTGTTGCATAAATAATTTTTGCTTTACCCTCATATAATTTTTTACCTTTTTTCATTATTTAAAGACTCTTTTAAAGATAAAATCTACATTTTTAAAATGAGATGAATAATTAAATATTGTATTTAGTTTTTTTAGGGAAATTTTATTCATAATAAGTTTATCTTCAATTATAACATCAAACAAATTTAAATTTTCAGCAAAACATTTCTTTGAATAGTTTTGAACCATTTTATAAGACTGCTCTCTACTAAGGCCAGATTTTGTTAATTCAAGCATAATTTCTTGAGAAAAGATTAAACCTTTGGTTAAGTTTAAATTCTCAATCATTTTTTTGGGATATACAATCATCTTATCCAAAATACTTTCAAGTCTAACTAAAGCAAAGTCTAAAGTTATATTCGCATCTGGTCCAATATTTCTTTCAACACTGGAATGTGAAATATCCCTTTCATGCCATAAAGCAATATTTTCTAGGGCAGGGGCAACTGCACTTCTCACCATTCTTGCAAGACCAGTTAAGTTTTCACTTAAAATTGGATTTTTTTTATGAGGCATTGCTGATGAACCTTTTTGATCTTTCGAAAAATACTCTTGAAGTTCATAAACTTCAGTTCTTTGTAAATGTCTAATCTCAATTGCAACTCTTTCAACAGAGCCCGCAATAATACCAAGAACAGAAAAATAAAAAGCATGTCGATCCCTCGGAATGATTTGAGTGGATATTGGCTCTATTTTTAAACCAAGTTTTTTTGCAACATATTTTTCAACATTGGGATTGATATTTGCAAATGTACCAACTGCACCAGATATTGCACATGTTGAAATTTCATCAATTGCATCAAGTAATCTTTTTTTATTTCTTTTAAACTCCTCATAGAATGAAGCTAGTTTCAAACCAAATGTAATAGGTTCTGCATGTATGCCATGACTTCTACCTATGCAGGGTGTGTATTTATATTTTTTAGCCTGCTTTTTTAAAACTTTTAAGATTTTATCAACATCATCTAATAAAATTTTTCCAGATTGAACTAATTGGATATTTAAACTTGTATCTAATACATCAGATGATGTCATTCCTTGGTGAAGGTATCTCGCTTTAATACCAGCTTTTTCTGTTACAGAAGTTAAAAAAGCTATTACATCATGTTTAACTTTAGTTTCAATTTGCAGAATTCTTTTAACATTAATCTTGGCTTTTTTTTTAACAACAGAGGCCACGCCCTTTGGTATATGACCTAATTTTTCCATTGCTTCAGCTGCAGCAACCTCTACATCGAGCCAAATCTTGTATTTATTTTCTTCTGACCATATGTCGGTGAGTTGTTTTCTAGAATATCTTTTAATCATTAATTATAAGTAAGGAGGCTTGGAATAACCTTTAACAGATTCTGTAAAGATTTCATAACCATTTTCAGTAATACCTAGCGTGTGTTCAAATTGTGCTGATAAAGATTTGTCTTTTGTAACAGCGGTCCAACCATCTTTTAACATTTTTACATCCCATTCACCTGCATTAATCATTGGTTCTATAGTAAAAGTCATACCAGGTTTTAGCTCAATACCTTTATCCTTTCTACCATAGTGTAAAATATTTGGAGGCTCATGAAATGTCGTACTTATACCATGACCACAAAAATCTCTAACAACGGAAAAACCTTTTTTTTCAACAAAAGATTGAATTTCAAATCCAATATCTCCAAGTTTTAATCCTGGTTTTAATAAATTGATAGCCCTCATCATTGACTCATAGGTTACATCGATAAGGTTGTTAACTTTTACAGGAGTTTTACCCACACAAAACATTCTACTTGTATCCCCATAATGACCATCAACAATTGCCGTGACGTCAACATTTATCGCATCACCTTCATCTAAAATTCTATCAGATGGAATTCCATGACACACAACGTGATTTAAAGAAGTACATAACGATTTTTCAAAACCACGATAGTAAAGTGGTGCAGAGTATCCTCCATTATCTCTTATAAATTGGTAGCCTAATTTATCTATAGATTCAGTGGTTACACCTGGTTTAATATTATCTGTAAGCATATCAAGTGTTCGTGCAGCTAAGTTACCAGCAATTCTCATCTTTTTAAATTTTTCTAAATAATTAGGCATTGATAATTTTTATTTTTTTTTCTATTTTAATTTCTTTTGAATTTATTCTACAACGATAAGCTAGAAATTTAACACCAGCTTTTTTGGCAAGTAAATAATTTTCATAATATACTTTATCAATATCTTTAGCTATTTTAAAGTTTTCTACACCTTCTATTTGCACTAGAAATAATAAATAGGATTTATAGCCTTTTTTAATAGCCTCAATGAGAGTTTTTAAATGCTTAGACCCCCTAGTTGTAACCGAATCTGGAAATTCTGCAATTTTTTCATCCCTTAACAATGTGACATTCTTAACTTCGACAAAAATTTTTTGTTTATTTTTTTCAATTAAAAAATCAAATCTTGTCTCTTTATTGAAAAAAACCTCAGGCTTAATAGTATCATTGTTTGAAATCTCTTTAATTAAGTTGTTTGATAAGCCGTGATAAGCAATTTTATTTGCAAAATGTGTATTAACACCAACTAATTTTTTTTTAATCTTAATGATTTCTAATGTATATTTAAGTTTCCTTTTGGGATTGTCATTTTTAGAAATAAAAACTTCATTCCCTTCATCTAACAAACCTTTCATCGACCCGGTATTTGGACAGTGGGCAATTACAATTTCTTTATCTAATTTAACATCTACAAAAAATCTTTTATATCTTTTGATAAATTTGCCTTTAATTAAAGTTTTGGTAAAATGCATATTTAAATTGTATATTCAAATATGACAAAAAACACAAAAGTTAATGCTGCTATACTGATTATTGGAAATGAAATACTCTCTGGCAGAACACAAGATACAAATACAGGTACAATAGCTCTTTGGCTAAACTCAATTGGTGTTAAAGTTAATGAAGTAAGAGTTATACAGGATGTTGAAGATACAATTGTTGATACTGTTAATTATTTAAGAAAAGCTAATGATTACGTATTTACAACTGGTGGTATTGGTCCAACTCATGACGATATTACCTCTCAATCAATATCTAAAGCATTTAAACTTGATTACGAGATTCACAAAGAAGCATTTAAAATATTAGAAGCTTATTATAAAGTTGGGGAGTTTAATGAGGGTCGACAGAAAATGGTATGGATGCCTAGAAATGCTAACTTAATTTTAAACCCAACAAGTGGTGCGCCTGGTTTTAATGTTGAAAATGTTTTTTGTTTACCTGGAGTTCCCTCAATTTTAAAATCAATGCTTGGTGGCTTGCAAAATAGAATAGTTGGTGGCAAACCAATCTTAAGCCATACAATAAGTTTAAGAACTGTTGAAAGTGAAATTGCAAAGTCATTAACTGATGTGCAGGATAATAACAAAGATATAGAAATTGGAAGTTATCCATTTTTTCAAGCAGGTAAATTAGGTGTTTCAATTGTAATACGTTCAGAAGATCAATCTAAAATTGATAAATCTATCAAAGAAATATTAAACTTTGTTAATAAAAAAAAAATAGAGATTGTGGAGAGGTAGCTTAATGCTTTATTTTGCTTATGGAAGTAATCTTCATCATTTTCAAATGAAAAAAAGATGTAAAGAAAGTATTTTTTTAAAAAAGATTAAATTAAAAAATTTTATATTAACCTTTAGAAGTAAATTTAGAGCAGCTGATATAGAGTCTAAAAAAAATTCATATGTTCTGGGAGCTTTGTTTGAAATTTCTAAAAGCGATGAAGCAAAATTAGATATTTATGAAGATTATCCGATCTTATATAGAAAATATTATTTTACATATTACGGAAAAAAAGTAATGACTTATACTATGACAAAAAAAACTTTATTTACTTTTCCAACTGAACGATATCTTAATATTGTTAAGAAGGGTTATAATGATTGTAAACTTGATAAAAAATATCTTAAAAAAGCTTTAAGGCTTTAATTTAAAAATCATTTTCACTTAATATCCATAATTCTTTACCAATTTTTTTACTAATAATTCTATTTTTTTTACTTATTATTGAAAAAAAATTTAATGGTATTAAAGTTAAAAATGATATCTTTAAAAAAAACCTTTTATCCATATTGAGTTTATAAAATTAAATTTGTTGATTATATATTATTCTAATTTTAAAATTTATAAATCAAAAATAATTAATTAAAAGAAAAATAAACAATTCCGTTTTGTTTAGTTTTTTTATAGAGTTTGGTACCACATTTAATTTCTATATTTGGTATATTTTTCTTAAAAAATTCAAAAACCTTTAATTGATTATCTGTGTGAGTATCAAAAATTATCAAATTATCTGAATTGAAATAATCACAGTAGTTTATGTATATTCTAGATTGGTGTGGAGGGGTGTTCAAACTAAATATTTTAAATCTATTATCTTTAGCATAAGGAACTTTTAAAAAATATTTTCTAAAATCTATTCTTTTTTTTATTTCTTCATTATTTTTTAACTTCTCATTATTTTCTAATTTTTTGTTATTAATCCATACTTCGAATAAATCTTTTAAAATAATCCTTATTTCTTTCGTTTCTTTCCAATTATCAGGAATAATTAAAATTCCATTACCCCATCTTTGATTGGTGTACTCTCTAAAGAAATATTTTGAATTAAATACAGAGTCATCAAACATAACTATATTTTTTTGCCTGTTATCCTCTATAAAAATATCTGCCTGTGATTTTGTATTATAAAAATATAAGACATTAGTGGTAAGATTTAAAATTATAAGAAAAATAAATAATTTCGTATTTATTTTTTTTGTCATATTAAAAAGCAAAATCATAAAAACAGGAAGTAAAGGATTTAAGTTTCTTAAAAGAATTGGAAGAGTAAAATAAGTTTCTAAAAAATTTGTATAACTAATATTTTTAAATATTGTTGTTAAAAAAATAATCAAAATAAATAAAAAGAAAATATAGTAAAATATGGTTTTCTTCTTATTAGAATAATCTACTATTTTTTTGTTATAGAAAAAAAATATCAAAAAAAATATTAATGAAAATACAATTATGAAAATTGTCATTATATAGAGGTTATTTATTAGCAATAAGT
>Ga0307986_10001615_pt1 | contig 16338 bp, 14 predicted proteins | sample EllFjometageno82_FD_203170 | JGI IMG/M metagenome (GOLD analysis project Ga0307986, IMG submission 203170) | Marine microbial communities from Ellis Fjord, Antarctic Ocean - #82 | ecosystem: Environmental > Aquatic > Marine > Unclassified | place: Southern Ocean | collected 2014-10-09
TTAGTATTTTATAAACCTCTTCAAAATAAGTGTTTTTAAACTCAGGTACTACTTGGGTATATTTCGATTCATCAATTTTAATATCTCTTGAAACCTCCTTGCCAGTTTCATTAGGGATTGTCCAATACTGACCTCTCATATTATGCCCTTTAATAGACTCTTTATCGCCTGGTATTTGGTTTAAAGAAATAGCACCAAAATGAGATACACCAGGGGTATCAAAATTCTTTTTTTTTAATATTTCATCTAAATTTTTTCTCAATTTGACTATGTCAAATTTTAGATCTGGAACTTTATGAAAATCTTCAAAACTTACTTGATACATAAATTTATATTTTATTTTAAATCAAAACGATCGTTATTCATTACTTTAGTCCATGCAGTAACAAAATCTTCAAGAAACTTTTCATTTGAGTCTTCACAAGCGTATACTTCAGCTAAAGCTCTTAATTGAGAATTAGAACCAAAGATAAGATCGGCACGTGTTCCTAACCACTTAATTTTTTTAGTTTTTCTATCTCTACCTTCAAATAATTCATCCTCATTGGAAGTTTCTTTCCAAGTAATGTTCATATCAATTAAATTAACAAAAAAATCGTTAGTTAACGCCCCTGGTTTTTTAGTGAATACTCCATTTTTAGAACCATCATAATTCGTATTTAAAACTCGCATACCTCCAACGAGAACTGTCATTTCATGGGCTGTTAGGTTCATTAAATTAGCCCTATCGATAAGCATTTCTTCTACAGAGATTGAGTACTTACCTTTTGAGTAGTTTCTAAACCCATCTGCTTGTGGTTCTAATAATGCGAATGAGTGTATATCAGTTTGATCTTGAGAAGCATCTCCTCTTCCTGGAGTAAACGGAATTTTTAATTTTTTTCCTGCGACTTTAGCCGCTTTTTCAACGCCAACATTTCCACCTAAAACAATTAAATCAGCGACTGATACAGATTTACTTTTGGTATTAAAACCACTTTGAATTTTTTCTAAAACTTTAATAACTTTTGATAGTTCATTTGGGTTATTTACTTTCCAGTCTTTTTGTGGTGCTAATCGAATTCGCGCGCCATTTGCTCCACCTCTTTTGTCTGACCCACGAAAAGTCGACGCTGAAGCCCACGCCGTGGATACTAACTGAGATGAAGAAAGACCTGATTTAGATATTTTTGTTTTTAAAACTTCAATGTCTTTGTTTTTAAGTTTATATTTAGCTTTTGAAACTGGATCTTGCCATATGAGAATTTCTTTTGGAACATCTGCACCAAGATAATTGGCTTTTGGTCCCATATCACGATGAGTAAGTTTAAACCAAGCTCTTGCAAACGCATCCTCAAATTCAGCTGGGTTTTTATGAAAGTTTTCAGAAATTGGCTTGTACTGAGGGTCCATTTTTAAGGATAAATCCGTTGTTTGCATCATCGGAAGATTTTTTACTGATTTTGAGTGAGCATCTGGGGTCATATTAATAGCGCGTCCATTTTGCTTAGGTTGCCATTGATGAGCTCCAGCAGGACTTTTAGTTAATTCCCACTCATAACCAAATAGATTTTCAAAGTAGCCCATGTCCCATTTTGTTGGGTTAGTTGTCCAAGCCCCTTCAATTCCACTGCTTATTGTGTCAACACCTAAACCACTTTTATAGTCGCTATTCCAACCCGTAGATTGGTCTTGAATTCTTGAACTTTCTGGCTCTGGACCTTTATGAGATTCTGGTGCAGCACCGTGTGATTTACCAAAAGTATGCCCTCCAGCTACAAGAGCTACAGTTTCATAATCGTTCATCGCCATTCTACCAAAAGTTTCCCTAATATCATGCGCTGCTAAAAAAGGATCTGGATTTGCATCAGGACCTTGTGGATTCACATAAATCAAACCCATGTGCGAAGCACCAAGAGGTTGTTCTAAATCTCTCTTACCACTGTATCTATTAACTCCTAACCACTCTTTTTCCGAACCCCAATAAATATCTTCTTCTGGTTCCCAAATATCTTCTCTACCTGCTCCAAAACCAAAAGTTTTGAATCCCATTGTTTCTAAAGCAACGTTTCCAACTAATATAAAAAGATCAGCCCATGAAATTTTTTTTCCATATTTTTTCTTAATAGGCCAAAGTAATAATCTTGCTTTATCTAAATTTACGTTGTCTGGCCAACTATTCAATGGTGCAAATCTTTGGTTTCCTGTTCCTGCGCCACCACGTCCATCACCTGTTCTGTACGTTCCTGCAGCATGCCAGGATAATCTTATAAATAGAGGCCCATAATTTCCGTAATCCGCTGGCCACCAATCTTGTGAATCTGTCATTAATTTAGCTAAATCTTTTTTTAATGCTTTAAGATTTAATTTTTTGAATTCTTTTGCATAATCAAATTTATTCCCCATTGGATTCACTAATGATGAATGTTGACTAAGTATCTTAAGGTTTAAACTATTTGGCCACCAATCTCTGTTTGATGTACCTCTGCCTGAGGAAAATTTAGGTGGTGTACCTGCGCCAGTAACTGGACATTTGCTTTGTTCGCTCATAAATAATTTTATATCATTTTAAAAATAGCTGTCAAGTAGATTAGAATAATTATAAACTACTAAGAATCGTTCTCAATGTTAATAACAACATCAATATCTTTAACTAATTTTCCTTTAGGGGCTTTAGGAACATATTTAAGTTGAATTTCTTTTGGATTGATATCTGTAAGTTCATTATTTTTCATATCAAAAAAATGATAGTGAGGTCCTGTGTGGGTATCAAAATAACTTTTGTTATTTTTAGTTAGTATTTCTTTTAGATGGCCAGCTTTTTTGAAAGCATGTACAGTATTATAAAAAGTTGCGAGAGATATTTTTTCTTCATTAGTTTTTGAATTAATTAATTTATCTAGATCTTCAACAGTAAAATGAAAAGTTTTTTCCCTTAAAAATAAAAATTTTGCTATTTGAACTCTTTGTTTTGTGGGTCTTAGGCCGGAAGATCTTAGTTTGTCTTCAATTTTTAAATTTTTATTCATAATTGTTGATTTTACTTACTTTTACATTAAAATCGTTCTAGACTATTTATATTTAATAAATGTACTAAATCAAGTAAAAGTTTAATCTGATAACATGCAAAAAAATAGCTACAGCTACAATGAATTAATTGATTGCGGAAAAGGTATCCTTTTTGGCGAAGGTAATGCAAAACTACCGTTACCACCGATGTTGATGTTTGATAGAATTACAGAAATAAATCAAGATGCAGGTAAATATAAAAAAGGTTTAATAAAAGCAGAATTAGATATCAAAAATGATTTATGGTTTTTTGGATGTCATTTCCAAGACGACCCGGTTATGCCTGGTTGCTTAGGGTTGGATGCAATGTGGCAACTAGTAGGTTTTTTTTTAGGTTGGTCAGGTGAGCCTGGTAAAGGAAGAGCTTTGGGGGTTAACGCAGTAAAATTTACAGGTGAGGTACTAAAGAAAGTTAAGATAGCAACATATGAGATTGAAATAAAAAGAATTTTAAAAAAAGAAGGTACAGCTGTTGGGCTTGCAAATGGCTCATTAAGCGCTGATGGTAAAATCATTTATACAGCTGAAAATTTAAAAGTGGGATTGTTTAAATCATGAAAAGGGTTGTTGTTACAGGTTTAGGAATAGTTTCATGTCTTGGTAATACTCAAGAAGAAGTTTATCAATCTTTGTTAAATTCTAAATCAGGAATTTCTTTCTGCGAAGATTATAAAGAACATAATTTAAGAAGTCATGTACATGGAAAACCAAATATTAAAGTTGAAGATTTTATAGATAGAAAAATAATGAGATTTATGGGATCTGGTTCTGCTTACAACTATATTGCAATGAAAGAAGCAGTAAAAGACTCTGGTTTAGAAGAAAAAGATGTAAGTAACAATACTACTGGAATAGTCATGGGGTCAGGTGGACCGTCAATAGAAAATGTGATTTTAGCAGCGGACAAAGCTAGAGCAAAAACTCCAAAACTAATGGGACCTTTTATTGTACCTAGAACAATGGCAAGTACAGCTTCTGCAACACTAGCTGTACCATTTAAAATAAAAGGAGTTAATTACACTATGAGTTCTGCATGTGCAACAAGTGGTCATTGTATTGGAAATTCTGTTGAATTAATTCAGGCTGGAAAACAAAAAATTATGTTTGCGGGTGGGAGTGAAGAATTACATTGGGCTATGACTGCAATGTTTGATGCTATGACAGCACTTTCTTCTAAATATAATGACACTCCTGAAAAAGCTTCTAGAGCGTATGACAAGACTAGAGATGGTTTTGTTATTGCAGGAGGTGGAGGAGTATTAGTTTTAGAAGAGTTTGATCATGCTAAAGCACGTGGTGCCAAAATTTATGCTGAAGTAACTGGTTATGGTGCAACATCCGACGGATATGACATGGTTGCCCCATCAGGTGAAGGAGCTGTAAGATGTATGAATATGGCCTTGAACACATCTAAAAATAAAATTGACTATATAAATACTCACGGAACGTCTACACCCGTAGGAGATATAACAGAATTGAGAGCTGTAGGTAAAACTTTTAAAGACGAAATACCAAAAATTAGTTCAACAAAATCTTTATCCGGACATCCCTTAGGAGCCGCTTCAGTACACGAAGCTATTTACAGCTTAATTATGATGAAAAATAACTTTATTACTGGCTCTGCTAACATTTCTGAAATGGATGATGAAGCTAAAAAATTTCCTATTATTACTAAGACTGAAACAGACATTAATCTAAACGCTGTGATGTCTAACAGTTTTGGTTTTGGTGGAACAAATGCAACTTTAATATTTGAGAAGGTTTAGTTAATGAGTTTAATGAGAGGTAAAAAAGGTTTAATTATGGGCGTTGCAAACGAGAGATCTATTGCTTGGGGTATTTCTCAAAAACTTGCAGAAGCTGGCGCAGAGCTAGCATTTACTTATCTTGGTGATGCTTTAAAGAAAAGAGTTATTCCTTTAGCACAAAAATTAAACTCAAATGCCGTTTTTAGCTGTAATGTTGAAAACAAAGATGAGGTAATAAAACTTTTTGAGGATATAAAATCACAATGGGGTCAGATTGATTTTGTCGTACATGCAGTTGCTTTTTCGGATAAATCAGAATTATCAGGTGAATATTTAAACACATCTAGAGAAAATTTTTTAAAAAGCATGCTTATTTCATGTTTTTCATTTACGGAAGTTACAAAAGAAGCTTCTAAAATAATGAAAGAGAATGGAAGTATGTTAACTTTAACTTATGAATCTACCAAAGCGATACCAAACTATAATGTAATGGGTGTTTGTAAATCTGCCCTTGAAGCAAGTGTTAAATATCTTGCAAGAGATCTTGGAGGAAAAGGAATAAGAGTTAACGCCATAAGCGCTGGACCAATTAAAACTTTGGCAGCTTCTGCAATTGGAGATGCTAAATTTTTGTATAAGTGGAATGCAGATCATTCTTTTTTAAAGAGAAATGTGGATATTCATGACGTTGGTAATTCAGCTTTATACTTACTAAGCGGTCTTGCAGCCGGTGTTACTGGAGAAATTCACTATGTAGATGCTGGCTATAACAAAGTTGGAATGCCCGATCCTAAAAACATTACTTAAATAACTTGAGATCATTATTAATATATTTATATAATTTAAAAAGTGGTTTCTTTAAAAGAATAATTCCTTCCATCTTAAGGAAAAACTTTTTTTTTTTAAAAACTCAAACTATAAATATTGGCTTTTGCAAAATAAAATTGAATCTTAGAAATTCAATTGACCGAGAAATATACTTAAAGGGATATTATGAAAAAGAGCAGATAGAGTACTTGGATAAAATTTCAAGAAATGCAAAAATAGAGTATTTTCTAGATATTGGTTCTTACATTGGATATTACTCCTTATTCTTTAAATATATAAAAAATGTACATGCCTTCGAGCCTAATAAAGAAAATTTTAAACAACTTCAAGAAAATATAAGAATTAACAATACAAATATTAATATACATAATATTGCATGCTCACAATTTTCAACTGATAAAGTTATTTGGTTCACAAATAGAAATAAGATGGGAGGATCAACTATCTATAACGAAAATGATCCCGAACTATTAAAGTATAAAAAAAAAGACTTAAAATTTGAAACTATCAAAGCCAAGAGATTAGACGAAGTACTGGATATCAAAAATAAGAACTTATTAATTAAAATTGATGTAGAAAGGCACGAAATTGATGTGTTAAAAGGTGCTTGTGAAAAAATTCTAAAAAATAATAATGTTGTAATGCAAATTGAGATACAGGAAGATTTAAAAAATGAAATATTTAACTTTTTGAAAAAAAATAATTTTATATTTATAAATTCAATAAGGCATGATTATTATTTTAAAAATTATTGAAAAATTAGGACAGAAAAAAACCCCCAAACTTTCATTCTAGGGGTTTGAGACTTCAATTTAATTTATTAGGCTTTAACTTTCGTATCAGTTGTAGTTTGTTTCATAGAAAGTTTAACTTTACCTCTGTCAAAACCAACAACTTTAACAGAAACTTCATCACCTTCTTTTACAACATCGCCAACTTTTTCAACTCTTTTTGCAGCAAGTTCTGAAATATGAACTAAACCATCTTGCTTTCCTAAAAAGTTAACGAAAGCGCCAAATTCCATAACTTTTACAACTTTACCTTTATAAATTTTTCCCATTTCAGGTTTTGCTACAAGACTTTTTATAAATTCTATAGCTTTATTTCTTGATTCCTCGTCTGGAGCTGCAACTGTAACTTCACCAGTATCTTTAACGTCCACTTTGGCCCCCGAAGTTTCTACAATTTCTCTTATAGTTGCACCACCTTTACCAATTACTGTAGCAATATCTTTTTTATCAACTTTAATTATTTCCATTTTAGGCGTGTGTTTTGAAAATTCTTTTCTTGATACTTTTAAAGCTTTATCCATTTCAGCTAGGATGTGCTCTCTGCCGCCTTTTGCTTGGTCCAATGCTTTCTCCATTATTTCAAATGTAATACCTTCAATTTTAATATCCATTTGAAGAGATGTTATTCCTGATTTAGTTCCAGCTACTTTGAAGTCCATATCACCTAAATGATCTTCATCTCCTAAAATATCTGAAAGTACTGAAAAATCGTCACCTTCTTTGATTAAACCCATTGCAATTCCAGCTACTGGTTCTTTAATCGGAACTCCCGCATCCATAAGTGCTAATGATGTACCGCATACGGTTGCCATAGAAGATGATCCATTTGATTCTGTTATTTCCGATACAACTCTCAAAGTATATGGAAAATTTTCGGGTTTTGGTAAAGATGAATTAATTGCTCTCCATGCTAGTTTACCATGTCCTACTTCTCTTCTTCCAGTTCCTATTCTTCCACATTCTCCTACAGAAAAAGGTGGAAAGTTGTAATGAAGCATAAATCTATTTCTTTGCATTCCATTTAGACTTTCTACTCTTTGCTCGTCATCTGACATACCAAGGGTAGTAACTACTAAAGCTTGGGTTTCACCTCTAGTAAATAAAGCTGAACCATGAGTTCTTGGTAATACTCCAACTTCACACTTAATTTGTCTAACATCAGCTAAACCTCTTCCATCAATTCTTTTTTTATCTTTAATAATTGCTGTTCTAACAATATCTTTTTCAAGTGATTTTAGTTGAGCCATTGCTTGATTTTCATTAACATTTTCGTCTTCGACAAACATTTCTTTACATTTTGTCTCCGCATCTGAAATCGCAGTCGATCTTTTCTTTTTGTCCACTTCTTTAAATGCTTTTCTAAGGTCAACTTCTAAAGCTTTAGCAATTTTTTCTTTTACAGCCGAATGATCTGGAATTTCGATTTCCCACTTAGGTTTCCCTGCTTTTTTAGCTAAACTTTCGATAGCTTTAATAATTGGGATGAGATTTTCATGTCCAAACTTAACAGCATCCAACATTACTTTTTCTGTTAGGCCCGAGGTTTCTGATTCGACCATTAATACCGCATCTTCCGTCCCGGCAACAACTAAGTCTAACTCTGATTCTTGTAATTCTTCTGGAGAAGGATTTAATAAGTATTTTCCATCTTTATATCCAACTCTACTGGCGGCAATAGGACCACCAAAAGGTAATCCCGAAATAGCCAAAGACGCGGAACATGCGATAATTGAAAGCACGTCAGCTTGGTTTTCTCCATCATAAGATAAAACCGTTGGTAATAATTGTACTTCGTTCATAAAACTTGAAGGAAACAAAGGTCGTATTGGTCTATCTATCAATCTTGAAATTAATTGTTCAGATTCAGTAGGTCTTGCTTCTCTTTTAAAATAACCTCCCGGTATTTTACCTGCCGCGTAATATTTTTCTTGATAATTTACAGATAAAGGAAAATAATCCTGACCATCTCTAAGTTTTTTTGCTCCAACTACTGTAGCTATAACTACTGTTTCGCCACAAGTTGCAATTATTGCTCCATCTGCTTGTCGTGCTATTTTTCCAGTTTCGAGAGTAATTTTTTTTCCATTAATTTCTATTTCTTCTTTATGAATTTTGAACATTATTTCCTTAAATTTAGTTGTTTTAATACTTTTGCGTAAGATTGCACGTTAGTTTTTTTTAAATAGGCTAATAATTTTTTTCTTCTATTAACAGCTCGTGTTAAACCAACAGTTGAGTGTTTGTCTTTTTTAGCTTTTTTAAAATGCTCGGCTAATCTTGTAATTTTATCAGTTAACAAACCAACTTGCACTTCTGATGAACCGACGTCCTTATCATGAATGGCTAATGAATTAATTGTATCTTTTTTTTTGTTCTTCATTTTCTTTATTTTTTTTAATCAATCTTTCTATTTTTTCAGCATATTCAAAAGAGTTATCTTCTACAAATGCAAGCTTAGGAAGAAACTTGATATCAAGTTTTTTTGATAGTGCTCTTCTAACAAGATGCGAGTATTCAGTCAAGACACTTACCATTTCGGTCATTCCCTCGCCACCTAGCGGAATAACGTACGCCCTAGCGGTTTTTAGATCAGGTGTCATTCTAACTTCCGTAACTGTTATTACTTTAGTATTAATTAAAGGTATTTTTGCTTCATTTCGAATAAAAATTTCACCTAAGTTTTGTTTGACCATCTCACCAACTCTTAATTGACGTTGGCTATATACTGGATAACGACTGCCTTTTTTCATTAAATTTTTCTCTCGATTTTTTCAGCATGATAAGCCTCTACTATATCTCTTTCTTTAAAATCTATAAAATCTTTAAGACTTATTCCACATTCAAGTCCGGCTTTTACTTCTTTAACTTGATTTTTTTCCCTAAATAAACTTAGAATCTCACCGTCATAAACTACAGCACCATCTCTAATAATCCTAGCTTTAGATTTACTTTTAATTTCTCCATCTGTAACTTTTGAACCAGCAATTTTACCAGCACTGGAAACACTAAAAACTTTTTGTATTTCTGCAGAGCCAATTATGCTCTCTTTGATATCAGGTTCTAGCAAACCAGATAAACCTTTTTCTACAAACTCAAGTGCTTCGTAAATTATGTTATAATATTTAATATCAACGTGTTGTTCTTCTGCTAATTTTTTTGCTTCTCTATTAGGTTTTACATTAAAGCCTATTAATAAAGCGTTGGATGCCTTAGCGAGAGAAACATCGCTTTCATTGATCATTCCAATATCTGATAATATTATTTTTGCTTTAACTTCCTCATGTTCAATTTTATTTATTGCTAATTTTAATGCTTCACTTGACCCCTGAACATCAGATTTCATAATTATATTGAGCTCTTCCTTAGCATTAACATTTTCAAATAATGTAGTTTTATCTTTTGCAACTAAAACATTTATTTTACTAGAGCCACTTTTTCTAAATTCTACTATTTCTTTTGATTTGTTTTCATTTTCAGTCACAAGAAATTCTGCTCCAGCAAAAGCTGTGTCATTCATTCCTAATATTTCTACTGGCATTGAGGGAAATGCTTTGTCTATATTCTTACCTTCATGATTAATCATTGCTCTTATTTTTCCCCAAGTATTTCCGCATACAAAATGGTCTCCTCGCTCTAACAAGCCATTTGATATTAAGATTGTAGAAACCGGACCTTTTCCTTTATCTATTTTAGACTCCAAAACTACTGCTGTTGCTGGACCTGTTACTGCAGATTTTAGATCTAAAAGCTCAGATTGTAATAATATAGCTTCTTTTAATTTATCTAGATTAGTTTTTGCGGTTGCTGACACTTCTACAAATAGTGTATCTCCACTTAAATCTTCCGCAAGTAGTTCGTATTTCATTAATTCATTTTTAATTTGACTAATATTTTTATTTGGTAGATCGCATTTGTTAATAGCTACTATAATAGGAACCTTTGCTGCTTTGGAGTGTTGAATTGCTTCAATAGTTTGAGGTTTAATTCCATCATCTGCCGCTACTACTAAGATAACTATATCAGTTACTTTTGATCCTCTAGCTCTCATTTCGGTAAAAGCGGCGTGGCCTGGTGTGTCAATAAATGTAATAATTTTTTTTTTATCCGTTGTAACTTGATATGCACCAATATGTTGAGTTATGCCACCATGTTCGCCTGATACTACGTTTGTGTCTCTTAACGCATCTAGTAAAGATGTTTTTCCATGATCTACGTGCCCCATTATTGTAACAATAGGTGGTCTATTTTCAATATTTTGACCTTCTAGTTTTATTGTTTTACTAATTTCTAAACTTGGCTCATCTTCTAATATTACTTTGTGACCAAACTCCTTAACTATATATTCGGCAGTATCTTTATCAATAATATGATTAATTGTGGCCACTACTTTCATGTTAAATAAAAACTTTATTACGTCGTTTGATCTTTCTGCCATTCTGTTTGAAAGTTCTTGAATTGATATTTGTTCCGGGACTTTTACGTCCCTAATTACTTTTATAAATTCTTTTTTATCACCATTATCTGGATTAGTTCTTTTTTCCTTTAGTCTCGCTCTTTTCACAGAAGCTAAACTTCTTTGTTTTATTTCTATTTCCTCAACATTTGATGCTCTAGAGACTGTAAGCTTAAAGTCTCTTTTGTCTACGGGGCCTTTAAGTTTTAATTTACTTTTACTAGGAATTTTCTTGTCATCTTTTTTTATGAAAGCTTTTGTAGCTTGTTGTTCAACTGATTTTCTAGAAACATTTTTTTTTATATTTTCAGGCTTCTTTGAAAAATTTTTGTTTTGATTGCTTTTAAAAGGTTTTTTCTTTTCTATAGCAAAAGTCTTTTTCCCGTCATTAGACATTGAAGATATGTCTATTTTTTTAGTAAATATTTTAGAAGTTGTTAAAGTTTTTTTCTTGTCTTTTGTTTTGTCCATAATTTTTATTTAAATACAATATCTCTAGCACCCATTATTAATTGATCTGCCTCTTCTCTAGAAAGAGAAAATTCTTCCAAATATCCTTCTATTCTTATTTTTTTTCCCTTAATTTCATCAAAGCCACCTATAAGTTCATCTGATGACAAATCAGCAAAGTCAGCAAGTTTTTTTATATTTCTTTGGCCTAATAAAACAAGCATTCCTTGTGTTATTCCTTTTAAATTAGCAAGGGAGTCTTCCACTCCTAATTCTTTAAGTTTTTTTGAAACTTGTTCTTTTTCTTTAACAAGTGTTTCTTTAGATCTATTTATTAATTCTTCTGCTGTTCCTTCGTCTATACCTTCAATTTTAGATATATCTTCGATAGTTGCTTGTGAAAGTTCATCTATACCTTGGAATCCTTCAGAAACTAAGAGTTGACTTAAGGTTTCGTCTACTTCAAGGTTTTTAATTAATGTTTCAGTTTTATCTTTAAACTCTGCTTGTCTTCTATCTGAATCTTCTTTGTCCGTCAGAATATCGATTTCAAAATTGGTTAATTTAGAAGCTAGTCTAACATTCTGTCCTCTTCTTCCAATCGCTTTACTAAGATTCTCTTCCGTTAATATAACGTCTATTCTCTTGTTGTCTTGATCAATTAAAACTTTTTGTATTTCTGCTGGAGATAAAGATTCAGAAATTAAAGTTGGAAGATCTTCAGTCCATTTTATAATATCAATTTTTTCACCATGTAATTCATTAACTATGGTTTGAACTCTACTACCTCTCATACCTACACAAGCTCCAACTGGATCTATAGAGCTATCAGCGGATGCCACACATATTTTTGCTCTACTTCCCGGGTCTCTTGCAACGGCTTTTATTTCTATAGTTCCTTCATAAATTTCTGGAACTTCTTGAAAAAATAATTGAGCTAAAAATTGAGGATGGGCTCTAGACAAAAAAATTTGATGTCCTTTGAGTTCTTTCTTTACTTCATAACAATATGCTTTTACTCTATCGCCAGTTTTTAAAATTTCCCTAGGTATTAATTCATCTTTTTTAATAACACCTTCTGCTTTTCCTAAATCCATAATAACATTACCATATTCTAATCTTTTAACTATACCGCTTAAGATTTGACTCTGCTTATCTACAAATTCTTCATACTGTCTATCTTTTTCAGCTTCTCTGACTCTTTGACTTATTACTTGTTTGGCACTTTGAGCTGCTATTCTACCAAAATCTATTTGTGGCAACTCTTCATAAATTTTTTCTCCTAATTTTAAACTATCATTTTTTTGAGAAGTTTTAGCGTCATCAAGATTAATTTCTTTATTTGGATCTTCAACATTTTCTACTATTTCAATTACTTTTTGAATTTTTATTTCTCCACTATCTCTGCCTATAGTTACTTCTATATTATTATCATTTCCAAATTTAGTTAGAGCTGCTTTTTGAATTGCACTTTCCATAGACTCCATAACCAATTCTTTATCTATAGATTTTTCGTTTGCTACAGCTTCAACTATTCTTAATAACTCTAATTTATCTAGTCCTCTATTTAACATTTTTACCTTTTAAGTTTTCCAAAAAAAAATGGGCTCAGGCCCATTTTGTATATTATCAATTTTAACTACTAATAAAGAATATTTAAACTTTTTTCAAGTTTACAATTTAAAAATATCTAGTTTATCTGTCTTTTCCCAGGAAAATTGACCATTTTCCTTCGGCTCTCTTCCAAAGTGTCCATATGCTGATGTAACTTCATATATAGGTTTATTTAAACCTAATAACTCCCTAATTCCCCTTGGAGATAGATCAAAATTTTGTTCTATAATTTTCTTAACATCATCTGTTTTTTCTTTATCCTTTTCAGATAGCTTTACATAAATTGAAAGAGGTTTAGAAACACCTATGGCATAAGCTAATTGTATTAAACATTTGTCTGCCAACCCTGCAGCAACTACATTTTTTGCAAGATATCGAGCAACATAAGCTGCAGATCGATCTACTTTTGTTGGGTCTTTTCCAGAAAATGCCCCTCCACCATGAGGAGCTGAACCACCATATGTATCAACAATAATTTTTCTACCTGTTAATCCAGTATCACCGTCTGGTCCACCAATTATAAATTGTCCAGTAGGATTTATATAAATATCTTTTTCATTCAATTCTTTAATAAAGTTATCAGGAATAGATTTTTTAATATACGGCATGATCAAACTTTTAACTTGTTCTTGATTTAAATCTTTTGAATGTTGAGATGAAATAACAATTGAAGTTACTTTTTTTGGTTTTCCATTTTCATACAACATTGAAACTTGGCTTTTAGAATCTGGTTCTATTCCATCTAAATTTCCTTTTTTTCTATCATCTGCCATTAATTTTAAAATCTTATGAGAAAAATGTATTGGAGCAGGCATTAAAGCTTTAGTTTCATTGCATGCATATCCAAACATGATCCCTTGATCTCCAGCACCCTCATCTTTGTTATCTTTTGAATCAACACCCATCGCAATGTCTGTAGATTGATCATGTAAAAAACTTTCAATATTTGCTGTCTTCCAACTAAATCCTTCTTGATCGTATCCGATATCTTTAATGCAATTTCTAACTTTGTCTATTAACTCTTCATTTCTAATTTTAGGTCCTCTTGTTTCTCCTGCTAATACCACTTTATTTGTTGTTGCTAGTGTTTCGCATGCAACACGTGCGTAAGGTTCTTGCGACAAGTAAGTGTCGACAACCATGTCAGAAATTCTATCACAAACTTTATCGGGGTGACCTTCAGAAACTGACTCGCTTGTAAATAAATAATTTTTATCTGTCATTTTTATTTTTTTTAAAAGTTAAAATTATGAGCGTATATGTAAATAAAAGTATAAAAAATATCAAATCATTTCTATTTTTTGAATTGTTATTAACTAAAGGCACATTTAATTCAATACTGCCTCTTTCGTTAGGATCTAAGTGTTTTATTACATTTCCTCTGTTATCAATAAAAGCGCTAACACCTTGATTGGCTGATCTGATTAAAAAAGTATTACTTTCAACAGCCCTAAAAATTGCTTTAGCAAAATGTTGTCTTGGGCCTACATATTTTCCAAACCAACCATCTTCAGAAATATTTATTATCATATTTGTTTTATTATTAATTCCTTGAGTCAATTGAGGAAAAATTATTTCATAACAAATTAAAGGAAGCGCGTTCAAATTACCCATTATGAAATTGTCTACATTTTTTCCTTCAGAAAATGATCCATATCCTTGAGTTATCTTTTTTAAACCAAGTTTTTTTAAAATATCTTCTAATGGTAAAAACTCACCAAATGGTACTAATTTTTTTTTGTTATATTGATAAATAATTTCAAAGTTATTGTTTACAGCTACTAAACTATTATAATATTCTTTGCTAGTCTTACTCTGAGTGTTTATGCCAAAAATAATAATATGCTTATCCGAAAAAGAACTTTTAAAAAAACTTTTAAATTCACTTAATTCAGAAAAATAAAAACCTGTAAAAACACCTTCAGGCCATATAAATATTGTTTCTTTGTTTTTTTCAGGTTGACTAAATTTAATTAATTTTTTTAATAATAGAGAAACATCATTCAAAGATAAATTGTATTTTATATCAAAATTAGGTGAAATTACTTTTGTATATATGGTGTTATTTTTATAGTTTGAATTGTTTAAACTTATGTTGTTTTTATTTATTATCATGGAGCCAAAAATATAATTTAGGAAAAATAATATTAAACAAATACAAAAAATAAACATATTTAATTTATTTTTCTTAAATATTAAAACTAAAGGTATGCAAAAAAAAGTTATACTTAACATATTAAAGGCAAATAAACCTATTGGGTTTAAAACCTGTATTATCTCAGGAAACCATGACCAACTATATGCCCATAGGTTCCATGGAAATCCTGTTAATATTTTACTTCTTAAAAAATCAACTAATGAAAGAGAATTGCAGAATAAAAGTATTGAAATAAAATTATTTTTAATAAAAATTCCTGAAATCAAAGTTGCCAACCCAAAAAATAAACCCAAAAATAAAGGTATTCCTATTAAAGATATAGGAATCAAATATTTGAAACTTTCATCAAATGTCAGTGAATATGTTATCCAATAATTTCCTGAGAGAAAAAAACCAACACCAAAAGAATATCCAATAAAAAAAATGTTCCTTATAAATGGTTTTTTTCTGTAAATATTTTTTGATTTTTTTCTAACGTGACTTAAATTTAGAAAAAGAGCCGGTAAAATTAAAAAATTAATAATAGTATAATTAAAGGGTTGAAAGCTTAAAACTGACAAAGCACCTAGGAAAAAAGGTAAAACAAATATCATAATCAACCTGTTATCTTGCAATTTTTTTAACATGATTTATTTAATAAGATTAAAGAATTTTTCTTCTAGTTTTTCCATTTTTATATACTCCTTTTTAGAAATATGCCTACTTCCTAGTAAGTGTAACAAACCGTGTATCCAAAGTTTGTCAAATTTATAATTAAAATTATCATCGCTTAAATTTTTTGTAATTTTATTTATATTAATTATTATATCACCTAGATAAAATAATTGTTTTTTTTTCAATAATTTTTTTATTTTTCTTAAACTTTCTGAAGGAAAAGACAAAACATCTGTAATTTTATTTTTCTTTCTAAATTTTTTATTCAGTTTTTTAATCTCGTCACTTCCTGTTAACAATAAAGTAAATTCTATTTTTTTATTTTTTAATAATTTATTATTATTAAGTTTTTTTAATTTTTTTTTAAGGTATTTTTCAGGCTCTTTAATGAAATTAATCCAACTTTTATCACTGACGATAACATTAGCTTTTATCATTTGTATTTTTTTGATACGCTTGAATAATCTTAGAAACTAAGGGATGCCTAACAACATCCTTATGATCAAATTCTATAATCTTAATTTCATTTATTTTACTTAAAATTTCTTTAGATCGAGCCAAACCAGAATGTGACTTATTTAACAAGTCAACTTG